>Ga0114999_10000330_pt1 | contig 70451 bp, 48 predicted proteins | sample ArcticOcean_MG_C_3_FD_89820 | JGI IMG/M metagenome (GOLD analysis project Ga0114999, IMG submission 89820) | Marine microbial communities from western Arctic Ocean - ArcticOcean_MG_CB8_126 | ecosystem: Environmental > Aquatic > Marine > Oceanic | place: Arctic Ocean: Canada Basin | collected...
ACGTGGAATCGGGCGCCGCATTCGCCGCAGCGGAGCAGGCCGGACAGCAGGTGCCTCGGCTGACCGCTGGCCTGGCCAACCCGCGACCCTGCCAGTTGACCGTTCGTCCGCGGCCGGAATTGCTGCTTGAACTCATCCAGTCGTTCCTGGGCCGCCTCGAATGTCGCGTCGTCGATGATCCGTAGCTCGGGGATTTCGCGGACCCACCGCTCGAGTTCGGATTGGGGACGCATCTCCTGGCGGATTCTCCCGGTGAACGGGTTGCGACGGTTCTGTCGTTTTCCCCATGACCAGCGTCCGACGTACTTTGGGTTCTGCAGTAGGCCGCGTACCAGCGTGTGGTGCCATGCTGTGGTCGTGGCCCGGTGGTCCTTCGGAGCACCGCGGCGGGTCAGTTCCTTGACGATCCACGTCAGAGACCGCTTCTCGACAACGAACCAGCGAAATACCTGTTGCACCCATTTCGCTTGATTCTGGTCGATCACGTATCGCCGGTGAGGACGCGCGTTGCGACCACGACGGTTCTGCTCGGTGCCCTCGACCGGCTCCGACGTGTAGCCGAAGCAGTAGTCACCGACCGAGTAGCCTTCGAGGAGGACGCCCTCCTGGCCGCGAAGCACGTACTTGCCCAGGTCCTTGACGTACCGCTCGTGTTGGATCCCGAGAATCGTGGCCAGGAGGTCCCAGCTCTCATTCGCCGAGTCGATGCCCTCGGTGACGCTGATGACCCGGACGCCGCAGAGATGGACCAGCTCCTTGAGCAACGGCATCGAGATGACCGACTCGCGAGCCAGGCGGCTTAGGTTCTCGATGTAGAGGACCTCGAACCGCCGGCCGCGAGCTGCCTCGAGCATCGCCAGCAGTCCGTCGCGATCGGGGCGGGTGCCAGAGACGGCTGCGTCGGAGAACTCGAACTCAGCGGTAATCGTGAACCCGTCCTGCTCGGCTTGCTGCTGGCAACGGCGCTGCTGGTCAGTGATGCTGGCGGCGTCCTGCAACGCGCTGCTGAAGCGGGCGTACGAGCCGCAGACGACCGGGCTTCCTGCCGACTCGTCTTCATCGGTCGTATCGTCGTCGGACGCTCCGCGCCGCCGGCCGGCCACCGCCATCAGCGGGGCCGACATTCCAAATGCGACGATTTGCGACTGTGCTGAAACTGTGCTAGAAACAGTGCCAAACAGCCACAAACAACCAGCAACAACCGCAAGTAACCGTAAGTGTGGAAGTCGTGGGAGTGACAGGGGTTGTGTCGTAAATCGGGGCCACTTCAGAGGTTGCGAAATCGGCCTCGAGTCAATCCCCCCCTCTCCGCTTTCGAGATGACCGCCTTCCACAAGCTCTTGCCTGACAATTGCTTGCGGAAGGCGGGTTTTGCTAGGCAACCCGTCGGCTGTCTCTCGCCCTCGCCTGTAACAACACATCGTAATGCTGTTCAAGCTTGAGGGCCTGCAGATGGCTGTTGTATTCCGTTTCGACGAGACGACGACCATTCCTCGCGAATTCCGGCCACCGCTCACGATCTTGAATCATCCGGTCGAGCTTGTCGGCTAAGTCGTCGGGGTCGTTCTGAGCGGCAAGCAACCCGGTCACGTTGTGCTGGACGATCTCGCGTGCATCGCAATGATCGGTCGCCACAACCGGCATTCCACCCGCCATCATCTCTGTCATTGTGACAGGAAACCCGCCTTCGGCATCACCATTGGAGGCATGAACGCTGGGATTCAGGAAGAGATGGCATCGTTGCGTGTATTCGAGGTACTGGTTGTAGGGCAGTTGTCCGACAATCTCGACCCGATTCTCCAAGCCCGATTTGACGATGTAGTCCTTCAGACGATCAATTCGGACCACGCGGTCGACCTTATCACCCCAGGTCATGATCGTGAGTCTGGCCTGCGGATTCCGGCCTGCCACTCGCTGAAAGGCCTGCAGACCATGAAAATGCCCCTTCTTCTCGATGGCTCGACCGGCCATCAGGATGTGAATTGGCGCCTCGCCCTCAACGGCTCGATTGCGAAACACGATCTGCTCTGGCCGAATGCCTAAGCGCTGGATCTGGACCTTGGCTGGCGGACAACCAAGACTGACCACCTTGTCACGCATCGCGGCACCTTCGACAAGAAACAGTGCCGAAGAATGAAACATCTCGCGATAGTCAGCCAAGCACTCCGGATTGAGCGCCCCTTTCCAGATGTCCGCACCGTAAAAACTCACACAATGGGGCAAACCCAGCCGTCGGGCCAATCGGAAATTGCGGCGACCGCTGTTGCCGCCATGACTGTGAATCAGTTTCGCTTCCGACTGCTCGATCGCCTGCAATTGAAACGGGTAGTACCCATGACGCCGGCGTTGCAGTTTCTGGTGAACCACCTTCCACCAAGGACGCCCGTACAGCGAGTGCACCGAATCCAGAACGAAATAATCCTGATTGATCGTCCGTTTGCACAGGACGACCGGGCGGTAGCGATCCAGAAATATCAACTGGTGATAAATCCAGGACTGCGACATTGGCAGATACGTGCCGGTGGTATGAGCAACACAGTTTTTCGGCATCGTATTCCGAGTGGCCCCTTCCTTCGTGAACGTCCTCAGTGCTGCCAATCCTGTTCGTCGACAGCTTCTGCGTCGCACACGTTCTGAGTTTGATATGTTTCCAGTTCCCGAATCACACGGGCTGGAACTCCTCCCACCAAAGACTCCGGTGGGACATCCCGAGTCACGACAGCACCGGCGGCAATGACGCTACCCCGTCCCACGGTGACACCGGCCAACACAACCGCGTTGGTTCCGACAAAGACGTCTTCCTGAAGACAGATCGGCAGCGCATGGCACGAGAACCCCCTCCGGGCCAAACTGCTGCCCATGTTGAGATGAGTGACCAAGGTCACTCCATATGCCAGGGTCACACGGTCCGCCACCTCTATCCGCTCCTTGCAGTCCATGATGCAATGAGACCCGATGAAGACATCGTCTCCCAAAGAAAGAAATTCGGAGACGGCCTTGGGCTTACGGTTGTCCAGGAAAAAAGGTGTTTTGATGTGTGACCCGGCACCGACAGATACGCCCAACGCCCTCAAGAGCTTCGAGCGAGTCTTGTAATTGCACGTCTCCAGCCGTCGGGTGAGCCAGTTGTTCGACATCAGACGGCTAAACATCACGGCCCTCACATCCCGACGGCGTCGCGTAGAGCGTCGATGACCAAGTCCACATCGTCGTCGGACAGCAGGGAACTGAACGGAATGGAAAACGTCCGATTGGAAATGAACTCGGCATCCGGGAATTGCTCGCCAGGCTCTGTGAAGGTCTTGTAGAGCGGATGTTCGGTCAGTGCCACATAGTGCACTCCGGTACCAACTCCACGTTGATGCAATTCGTCAAGGAGTTGATCACGGGAGATGCTCACCTGATCCAGGTCCAGTAATGGTGCGAACAGGTGGAGGGCATGCCTCGTCTCTTCGCCCACAGCGGCCGGCAGAATCAGCGGCAAATTGCGGAATGCGTCCTGGTATCGTTGCCAGATTTCCTGTCTACGACAGTGAAACGCGTCGATCTTCCTCAGCTGGCAGATCCCCATCGTGGCCTGCACGTCGGTCATGTTGTACTTGTAACCGGGCTCGGAAACCGTGTAGTGCCGATACCCTTTGTCGCTAAACCGCTTCCACGCATCGCGACTCAGACCGTGCAACGAAAGCGTACGGAGTTTCTCGGCCAACTGATGATCGTCGGTGATGATCATTCCACCTTCGACCGTCGTAATGTTCTTGGTGACGTAGAAACTGAAGGCGCCGGCATTGCCGAACGTGCCACAGTGTTTCCCGTCAATCGAAGCCTCGATTGCATGCGCACAATCTTCAATAACCAGTAGCCCGTGCCGATCAGCAATCTCACGAATCCGGATCATGTCACAGGGCCGTCCGTGCATATGAACCGGGATAATCGCACGCGTGCGACTCGTGATTTTCTCCTCGATGGCCTCGATCCGGATGTTCAACGTCCGCCGGTCACAATCCGCAAAGACCGGACGGGCCCCTGTGTGCAAGATCGCGTTCGCCGTCGCGCAAAACGTCATCGGCGTGGTGATCACTTCATCGCCCGGACCAATTCCGGATGCAGTCATGCAGAGGTGCAAAGCCGCGGTACAGGAGCTAGTGGCAATCGCGAACCGGCCTCCGACGTATTCGGCAAACTGCTCCTGAAATTCTTTGACTCGAGGTCCCGTCCCAATCCATCCGCTACGAAGTGTCTCCACGACGGACTGGATTTCGTCCTCGCCGACGTTGGGTTGGCCAAAGACAATCATCTTGCGGGAGCACAATTCCAAGAGGAAATACGAGCCGCGACTCTTCCATCGACGGTCGCGGATATTACGGAAAACGCTGCAAACGTTCAAGACCACTCCCCACGCTCTGGAAACGGCTCCACGCGGCAGCCGAGCGGTCTCCAGACCAGGCTGTCGGAGCTGCTCAGCAAGCGCCAGCACCGCCGAATGCACACATCGTCGTGATACTCACCAACGCACCGGCTCGGTCCGCGGTGTTCCCGAGCAGATTCGCAGTGACACCGGACCTGACTTCGTCGCGAATGGCATTCGACGCTGGCTGGTCCAAGCTGGTGTCCGCACCCTGTTCATTGCCAAGAGCAGTCCCTGGGAGAATGGCTACGTGGAGTCATTCAACGGCAATTTCCGTGACGAGCGGAGTGGTGTAGGACCTGGGGGTCGGTCAGCGTGATTCGCTCGATTTGACCGTTCTGTCCGCCGACCAGGATGCTGCCGTCGGTGGGATGGACGGCCAGCGAGTAGGCCCAGCCCTCCAGGGCCGCGATATCGTGGGTCACCTTCACCGATACGGGGTCTACCACTCGAACGTGACCGTCGGTGCAGGCGACCACAACACGGGATCCGTCGGCGAACCATGCTGCATCCAGCGGCCTGGCTTCCAGGCGGGCAAACCGGACCATGCGGCCGATCGTCGGCTGCCAGAGCCGGACGGTGCGGTCGTCGCTGACCGAGGCCACCATCGGCAATTCCCCGGTGCCGGGACGCAGGGCCAGGTTGTGGACCCGCCGCGTGTGGATGCTCAGGCTGCGAATCAACTCTCCGGTACCCGGCTTCCAGACTCTCAGGCTACGGTCGATACCCGTGCTGACCAGGATATTCTCTTTCTTGAGGAAGCACAGCGACGAGACACCCCGGGAATGGCCCTCCAGGCGTCGTCCGGGTGAGCCGGTCCGGGTATTCCACAGGATCACGTTGTGGTCCAGGCCGGCTGCCGCCAGGGACGATTCTCCGAGCCAGGCCAGTCCCATCACGGAATTCTCGTGGCCGTCCAAGACCGCCAGCGACTTGCCTGTCGGCCACGAAAAGATCTCGACGGATCCATCCTCGCTGGGAGTGCCTCCGCCGACGGCCAGTCGATCGCCGGACGGTGAAAAGGCGACATCGTGAAGGTTGACGGCGGTCGTCTTGATCGTCCTGTCTCGCTTCAACTCCGGCCAGCTGTACACCTGCAATCCGACCTGCGAGCAGGCGATGGCCGATTTCCCGTCGGGAGCAAAAGCGACGGACGTGATTGGTGGCTGGGCGGCCCCGGCCCCGTGCACCAGCAGGCCGAGGCAGAGGCCCAGCGCGATGCCAGCAACGGGTTTCGAGTTCACGATCATGATGTGTCGCGATGCGTGTCTGTGGGTCTCGAAACAGTCCGGCTACCCGATCAAACCTTCGATCACCCTGGCCCCGTCGCGGGCGACACGGACGGGCCGTCCATCAGCGGTGTGCAGTTCGCGATTCGGGTCGATGCCCAGCAGGGTGTAGATGGTCGCGGCGAGGTCGGCGGGCGTGACGGGGTTGTCTTTCGGGGATTCGCCCAGCAGATCGCTGCTGCCGATGACCTGGCCACCCTTCACGCCGCCACCGGCCAGCGCGACACTGAACACGTTGGGCCAGTGATCCCGTCCGCCGGCGGAGTTGATCTTCGGTGTGCGACCGAACTCGCCCATCACGACCACCAGCGTCTCCTCCAGCAGGCGGCGATCGGCCAGGTCGCCGATCAGCGCGGTGAGTGCCCGATCCAGGGCCAGGAGCGGAGCATTCCGGTCGCCGGGGTAACGTTCCTTGAGCTTGAGGATGTCCTGGTGCGAATCCCACCCCGTGTTGTTGACCGTCACGAAACGGACGCCGCGTTCAACCAGTCGCCGGGCCATCAGGCAACTCTGGCCGATGCCGTTCCCCAGGCCATATCGCTGTCGGACTTCGCCGGGTTCTTCGGAGAGCGAGAAGGCTCGCTTGGCCCTGGGCGATGCGAGCAGGTTGTAGGCACGTTCGAGGTCCGGATCGGTTGCCGGTGTTTTCGCAGCGTCCTTGGCACGACTGAATTCGTCGAACGCCCGTACGATCTGCCGGCGACGATCCAGCCGCATCAGGTCGAGGCCCTGGTAGAAGTCGAGGTCGCGGACCTTGAGGCCTGACCTGTTGGCACCACGCTGCTTGAAAGTGGTGCCTCTCACGGAAAACGGCTGCGTGGCAGCCGGCAGGTAGCCGTTGCCGGAGACCTTGCCGGTGAAGTTGGGGACGGCGATGTTGGGTGGCAGCACGCTGGTCGTGGAGTCCAGGTGGGCGACGGTCGCTCCGATGGTCGGATAGGCCAGGGCCGGTGACGGCTTGTAACCGGTCATCAGGTAGTGTGTGCCAAAGTTGTGTTCGCCCAGTGGTGAGGTCATCGAGCGAATGATCGCCAGCTTGTCGAGCATCCCGGCGGTACGCTCGAGGCATTCGTTGACTCGCACCCCTGGCACGTTGGTGGAGATGGTCTTCAGCGGACCGCGCACCTCCTCGGGGGCCTCCGGCTTGGGGTCGAATGTCTCGAGATGGCTGGGGCCGCCGTCGAGCCAGATCAGGATGCAGGACTTCGCTTTCGCGGCCACGGGTTTCTCGACCGCAAGGGCGTGTTGCAGCCGGAAGTAATCGCCAAGTCCCAGTCCCAGGGCGGTGAGTCCGCCAACCCGCAGCAGGTCGCGGCGAGTCACTCCGTCGCATCGTCTGGCGTTATTCATGGGCTGGTCTCCACGTCGGGCAGCGGCTGTCCCCGACGGACGCTGATCACAGTGCTCATTCTAGTGATTCGTAACAAATTCATGGCAGGTCAGCAGCCCCCAGACGAAGTCCTCGAGAAAGTACCGTTTCCCCCTGTCGGTGGTGATGGCGTCCAGTTGTGTCTTCCAGTGTTGGGCTTCCCGGTCGTTGGGAAGCCGGCCGAGTGCGACCAGGTAGAACCGGCTGACGATTTTCGTGGGCGACTTGCCGGCGGCAATCAGCTTGCTCAATCGACTGCCGGGAATCCCGATCCGGGCATTGATCAGCGGCCCGTTGAGGAGGTGCAGTTTTTGGGGCAGGCCCCCGGCGGATGTCGTCGAGCTTTCACACGACTCGTCCCGGCCACAACGGCCAAGAATGTCCAGCGACAGGGAACTCGTCTTCGGATCAACCAGGGCCACCGCACGTGTTCCGGGCGGTTCGTCACCGTACTTCTCGGGCACTCCGAGCACATCAGAAATCGCGTCGGCGAGCACCTCGGCTTCCAGGGGTTGCCGTGCGGCGTGCGAGTAGAACCGGTCGTCCGCCTTGTTCTCGGGTGTTGCGTTGGCGCTACGAGCGTAGGCGGCGGTGCCGGCTATCAGCCTCAAGGTGTGTCGCAGCTTGTAGCCGTTCCGGACGAAGTCCACGGCCAGCTTCTCCAGCAACACGGGATGGGTGGCCGGATTCGTGGCACGAAAGTCATCGGCCGGTTCCACCAGCCCGCGGCCCATCATCCTCTGCCACAACCGGTTCACGATCGCCTTGGCGAAATAGGGATTCTCCGGTCGTGTCAGCCATTGCACCAGTTCGTCTCGCCCATCGACGACCTTCTCGGAGAGGAACTGCTCACCGGGGATGCGGGGTACGGCCGCCTCGAGTGTCCTCGGGTGAATCACCCGGCCGGTCGGCTTGAGCGTGATCACTCGTCCGATTTCGATCCTGGCGAAGATCGCGGAGAGCCCGTGGTAATCGTCCTGTGTCCAGCGATCGAGTGGGTGGTTGTGACAATTTGCACATCGCAGCCGGCTGCCCATGAACAACTCGCTCATGAACTCGGCCTGTTTTCGCGGGTCCAGGTTGGTGCGGTAGAAATTGGCCGGCCCGTAGGTGTGCGAGTCACCGGCGGCGAGAATCACGCTACGGGCCAGTTGGTCGTAACCGACTCCGCGACGGACCTGATCGGCCAGCCACGCGTGGTACGTCTCCGCCCCCTGGCTGTCGTTGGGTTGCGGGCGAATCCGCAACAGCGTCGCCAGTTGCAGGGTCCAGTACTCGGTGAACGGGTCGGACTTCAGCAGTTGTTCCAACAGGGCAGTTCGTTTCTTCGGGTTCGAGTCGGCCAGGAAGGACAGGACCTTGCCGGTCGTCGGAAGCCGCCCTGTCAGATCGAGCGTCAGCCTGCGGAGAAACGTGGCATCGTCGGCGATCGGCGAAACGGGCAACCCGAGAGTCGTCAGCGAATCGAGGATCTCCTCGTCGATGAAACCGCGGCGGGGTTCGTCAGACAGGTCGATCCGGGCATCGGTCAGCGGCACGATGAGCTCGATCGGCACGACCTCGGTCAGGTAACGCGCGACGACGATATGTCGTCCGCGGCGAAGCACCTGGGACCTGGAGGATTCGGGATCGATCTTGACTGCCGAGGAGTCCTCGGCCTGGAAGACCGTCCAACGCGTCACGTCCCTGCTGCTGCCGTCGGAGAAATGTGCGGTAGCCCTCAGTGTGACCGGCTGGTCCAGTGACTGGCCGACATGCTTCCTGGGGGCGATCTCCACCCGTTGCAGGGTTCGCTGCGTGACCAGGCCGGCTCCCTGGCGGATCCACGCCAGCAACAGCTTCGTGCTGTCATGATCCAGGCCGAAACGCTCGCCCCCGCCGTGCGTGATCGACTCGGTCGGCTTGAGGATGAGCAGGCTCTGCTCGGGACGAGCGAGGTTGATGCGACTCCCTTCGACCTGTCGGACCACCGCGTCGAAATCGGCCGGGGGGTTGCCACCGAAGAGCGAGAGCTTGAAGCCGCCGCGTCCGATGGCTGCTCCGTGGCAGGCCCCGGCATTGCAGCCGAACTTGGTGAAGACCGGGATCAGGTCATTCTCGAAATCGACCGTCCCGGTATCGGGCTTGACTGTCTCCGCCCCGGAACGGCTTTCCTGGGCAAAACCAACCGAACCGAGAACGGCCAGAACGATGAATGGGAACCGGATGGGCATGATCACCTGTCTCGTGGCCGGCAAGCGTCTTGAACCGCAGACCGTTACTTGCGTTGCAGGGCCTTCCGCGCCGCACGGCCCTCCTCCTCGTTCAGCTTGCCATCGCCGTCCTTATCGAACCGCTTGATGAGTTCCTCGCGCGAGGGTCGTCGCGGCGGTGTTCGACTCTCGGGTGCGCGAGTGGAATCGGCCGGTTCTTCGTTCAGCCATTTCGCGACCGTCTCCCGTTTTTGACCGATGGCGTTGGCAATGGCGCCCAGTACGTGGGGATCGGGATAAAGCATGGACTGTGGGAACACGAAGTTGTGTGTGACCTTTCCGTCCCTGGCCACGACGACGGTCATCGAGATGGTCCGGTTCAGACCAAGTGCACCGGGACCATCGCGACCATCCGGTGAGGCTCCCATCACAACACCGGAGAGCCGTTCGCCGAATCGCTTGCCGAACCCCTGCAGCTTGGCGGGATCGTCGCCGAGCAGGACTGCCGCCAGGTGGAGTTGCTTGTCCGACTTCTCGGCGATTTGAGACAACATGGATGCAGTCCCAAAGAGACCGCGAATCCCCACGCCGTTTTCGTCCATGAAGATCAGCACCTGTGGCTTTCCACCCGCCAGGCGGACGGGATCGAACACCTTGCCGAGACGATCACCGTTCAGGCCGGTGACCTTGAAGGGCGGGATCTTCTCGCCCGGCTGCGGCCCGGAAAACAACGCCTTGCCCCCGGCTGTCTTGAACTGTGCGGGGTCCTTGATTTCCACTTTTCGGCCGTTCCGGTATCGCTTTTCGGTCTCCCGACCACCGCGACCAGCATCTTGATCGCGACTTCTTTCGGGGAAGGCGATGGTGTAGAGCTGCACGGCTTCTTCACGGGTCAGCTTGCCCGACTGCACCAACTCCCCGAGTCGCTTGCGGAGAGCCGCCCGCGGGTCACTCTCGGGACGCTGAGGTTCAGTTCGAGTCCGGCGAGCAGTCTCCTGGCCACGCTCTTCACCCCGCTTCTTTTGGACGCGAGCCTCACCGCGTTTCTCACCCTTCGTCTCGGGTCGAGAATCCTGGGACAATCCTGTCGAACACATCACGGCCGACAATACACACGCGAATGCAAATCGAAACATTTTCGGATCCTTCTCAAGTCGCGAGCCAGATACAGGGGCCAGTTTACACTGAAAGTCCACCGCTCGCAGAATTACCGGACTGCGCATTTCGGATTTTCTGCCAGCACTTCATGTCACCGCGTCATTTCTTCAGGGTCTGTGTCTTGGTGGCCCACACCAGGCGGTCGGAGCTGTGCTTGGTGACGGACTGCTGGATCCACCTGGCAGCGTAAGCCACCTGCGGAGCCCGGCCTCCTCCGTGAGTGATCCCCACCAGCACGTCGCCGACCCGCGGTGAGTGAATGATCCACGGGCTGCCGCTGCTGCCCGCCTTGCCCTTGCGGTTCTTTTTGTTGGGGACCGCCAGGTGGTCGCCCTTGCCCACGGCGGGGATCCCCCGCCAGGCGGTGTTGCCGGTCACCTTCTTGATCAACAGCTTTCCGTCGCCAGGGACCAGCCGTTCACGAAGCAGCAGCAACGCGGGACGCTCGGTTGCCTTGACCGGACGGATCAGCCGCAGCAGGGCCAGGTCCTTGCTGGGGTGACGCAGGACCTTGTCCACGCGGATTTGCACGCTCTTGCGTCCCAGGCCGGTGAAGCGGATGTTGACCTGGCCGGCCTTCTGTTTCCTTGAGGTGATGCAGTGCGCGGCGGTCAGGACCCAGCGGGGCGAGATCAGTACTCCCTTCCCGCCGCCACAGTTCACGCTCAGGTTCTTGCGGTCGTTGGTGGGAAAGGGGGATTGCCCGGTGGCGACCATCTCGAATCGCACCGGCACTTCCGGCGGTTGAGCCGGGGTTGTCGTGCACAGCCCTGCCACGAGAAACATCGCCAGTGCCAGCCAGAAGGTGAGCCTGGAGTTCACGATCTAGGTGTTGACGATATTGACGTAGCAGTGAACGTGCGGCAGCACACGGTAGTTCCAGATGAAGCCGTGTCCTTCGAGTCGCCAGTAGTTCCACCGAAGATTGTCGTCGGGACTTTGTTGATCCTTGTAGAATGCGAGGTGGATCTGCTGCATGCCGCCGTTTGTCTTGATGATCTCCATCACCTCATCGGCATCATCGCGGCGGAAGGGTGAGAGCAGCGTTTTCATGACGTCGGCCACCAGTTTCTGCTGGTCGGGCTTCAGGTCCTTGTAGGCAATCCCCGGCCGAGATGTCCCCGGCTTGGGGAAGGTGATGCCCTGTTCCCGGTCGCCCGGGTTGCGGGATTCGCTGGCGGCCCGTTTCTGGATGGGGTCCAAGGCGTCCCAGACCGATTGAACCTGTTTGGTCTGATACAGGTAGACGTTGCGTTTGTTGTAGCCGTTGACACTGTGGCCGTAGTAGATCGGTCCGCCAAAGGCCTTGCCGGGTTCGGTGTTTCCGTCGCATCGCAGCGTCAGGTGGTGTCCGCTGAAGACCCACGAGAACTTCTGGTCGTCGGTCGGTTCGCCGAAGAATGCGCAGCCGGTTCGCTCGAACGAACCGCTATTGTCCCACTTGCCGTAGCGAGTGATGCGTTCCCAGGCGTCGTCGCCCGAGAGCAACGAGAAGACAGTTCGCTGGACGAGTTCCTGCTGAGCCGGGCTGAGGTGCGAATCGAGTCGTTTGCCGAGGATGGCCGAATTGTAGGTGCCCAGTCGCGAGAGCACTCCATCGCGTCGTTTGTGGTTTCGGGGCAGGATGAGTTTTGTCTTCTGGTCATCGCTGAGCGAGGCGTGCAGTTCGCGGATCAGGTTTTCGGCGGTTCGCACGGTCGGCTTGGCGGCCTTGGCGTCTGAGCCGATCAGGCTGGCGGCTGTGGAGGTGGTGGCCAGAGCCGCTGCGGTGCCCAGGAAATGGCGTCGAGAATGCGGGGTCGTCGAGTCGAGACCGTTGTCGCAATCCGGGCAATAGAATTCGCTTTCGTGGAGCATGGGTGGTCAGCCTTGTGAGAAGGGCCGTTAGTGAGTGGATGACCCGGGGGGCATTTGCGTGTTCGGCGTGTTCGGCTGGATCATGTCGAAGCTCTTTTTTGAACCGGTTTCGATCGCCTTGGCGTCGGCCTCAGGCGTCGTCGTCGCCTCCGCAACCGATGCCAAAGAGTGTCAGAGTCGTCGGCAGGACGGCGAGCGTGAGCAGCCTGTGTGTGAGTGATGTCATGGAACGGTTCCGGTGATGGTTGACGTTGTTATTTGAGCGATCGCAGAAAGCCTGGGCAAGTCTTCGGTCGGGATTGATTGGACGTATTGAGTCGGTCAAGGTGTCGAGTGATTGAGCGAGGTCCAGGCCTATTGTTCGGCCGGGCGTCCCATTGCTCGGTAGAACTGTCGAAAGAACTCGATTCGCTGTCCTGCGTCAGAGGTTTCGGCGGCCAGGTGCAGCAGTCGTTAGTGAGTCGATTGTTTCATCAGGTCGCGTACCGTTTCTGCTCGAGCCCGTTCGGTCTCGGCCAACTCGTCCTGTCCCAGTTTTTGCAGGCAGCCTACGAGTCGGAACCGGGTTTCGATTCCCGACCTGCATGCCACGATCCTGCACCTGTTGGGATTGGATCACGAGCGATTGACGTTTCGTCATGCAGGCTGAGATTTCCGGTTGACGGACGTCGAGGGCGAGGTGATTGGCGAGATCCTGGCGTAGGGTCGGGACTGGGAGCTTGTGATCCTGGTCGAGTGAATTCGGTGTTGACTGGGATCGCTTTGCGGTAGCATCGGTTATTCTGGGTATCTTTCCGGACAGGGCAAACACAGCAGAGGGCGTGATGAACGGTGAGCGAATTGAGGTTGGAGGATTGCTTGTTGATGCGGGCCTGTACGAATTGGTCCGTGACGAGATGGCTCCAGGAACCGGTGTCGATGCCGACGAGTTCTGGGTTTCGCTGGGGCGGATCGTCAGCGATCTGGGGCCGATCAATCGCGAACTGCTCGATCGTCGCGACCGACTTCAGCAGCAGATTGACGAGTGGCATCGGGGACACCGGGAATCGGGATTCGATGGCGAGGCGGCTCGGGAGTTCCTGGCCGGGATCGGGTACCTGGTCGAGGACGAGGGTGGATTCTTGATCGAGACATCTGGTGTGGACCCCGAGATTTCCACGATGTCCGGGCCTCAACTGGTCGTCCCGGTCGACAACGCCCGCTATTGCCTGAACGCCGCCAACGCTCGTTGGGGCAGTCTTTACGACGCGTTGTACGGCACCGACGTAATTGTTCGCGAGGCGGGTGAGTCGACATCGGGGTACGACCAGGCCCGTGGAGCCCGCGTGGTTGCCCGGGCCGCAGCCCTGCTCGATCAGCACGTTCCACTCTGCGATGCCAGTCATGCGGATGCCGTCGGTTATCGTCTCGAACCCGACGAGTCGGGGCATCGATTGGTGGTTGAATTCGAGGGAGGAGCAACGAGCGGCTTGGCGGATGCCGGGATGCTGGCCGGTTACAACGGGCCGGCCGAGTCGCCATCTTGCGTGTTGCTGGTGCACAACGGATTGCACATCGAGATCGTGATCGACCGCGAGCATCCTGTCGGTCGAGTTCATCGGGCTGGCGTCCAGGACGTGGTACTCGAATCGGCAGTGACGACGATCCAGGACTGCGAGGATTCGGTCTCGGCCGTCGACGCCACCGACAAGTGGCTGGTGTATTCCAACTGGCTGGGGCTGATGAAGGGTGATCTGGAGGTGACGTTCGAGAAGGGGGGGCAGTCGGTCACTCGTCGGCTGAACCCCGACCGCACCTACATTTCGCCCAACGGAGCCAGCCTGGATCTGCCGGGACGCAGCCTGATGCTGGTCCGTAATGTCGGGATCCACATGGACACCGACGCGGTGACGACGGTTGCGGGCGACTCGATCCCCGAAGGGTTTCTCGATGTGATGATCACATCTCTGGCGGCGATGCATGACTTGAAGCGGACCGGGCCGGTCACAAATTCTCGAACCGGCAGTGTTTACATCGTCAAGCCGAAGCAGCATGGGCCGGACGAGGTGTCGGCGACGGTCGAGCTGTTTGGTCGAGTCGAGCAGGCGTTGTCGCTGGAGCCGGATACGTTGAAGATCGGGATCATGGACGAGGAGCGTCGCACGACACTCAACCTGGCCGCCTGCATCCGTGCGGCCAGGCGGCGGGTCGTGTTCATCAACACCGGGTTCCTGGACCGGACCGGTGACGAGATTCACACGCTGATGGAAGCCGGGCCGGTGGTGCCCAAGCCGGAGGTCAAGGATGCGGTATGGTTGGGGGCCTACGAGGACCACAATGTCGACGTCGGGTTGGCGTGCGGGTTTCGTGGTGTTGCTCAGATCGGCAAGGGCATGTGGGCGATGCCCGACCTGATGTCTGACATGCTCGAGACCAAGAGCGGGCATCCGTTGGCCGGAGCCAGCACGGCCTGGGTCCCCTCGCCCACAGCCGCCACGTTGCACGCTTTGCATTATCACGAAGTGGATGTGGCGGCCAGGCAACGCGAACTGGTTGAACAGCCTCGGACCGATTCGGCCACCGTGGCGAGAATACTGACTCCGTGTTTACTGGGGACACGACGTCCCGACGATGCGGCCATTGCCCGAGAACTGGACAACAACGTCCAGGGGATTCTGGGCTACGTTGTCCGCTGGATCGACGACGGTGTCGGCTGTTCGAAGGTGCCGGATATCAACGATGTGGGCCTGATGGAAGACCGGGCGACGTTGAGGATTTCGAGCCAGCACATTGCGAACTGGTTGCACCACGGGTTGGTGAGTCCGGAACGAGTTCGATCGACGTTCGAGCGAATGGCATCGGTGGTTGACGAGCAGAACTCGGGCGACACCGCCTACACGCCGATGGCTCCGGCTTGCGATGGTCTGGCCTATCAGGCGGCGTTGGCGCTGGTGTTCGAGGGTCGCGAGGAGTCCAACGGGTACACCGAACGTGTGCTGAGCAGCTATCGCCGTCGTGCGAAGAACCGTTGAATTCTGTTATTGGCCTCGTCCAGTCTCTTCCGGCCTCTTCTTATCAAATCGGGATTGATGAAGACTTTCGCCGGGTGTCGACATATAATCGGGGACTGATAGGAACGGCCTGTGGTGGTTGGCTGGTATTGCCTGGACCGCTGGTCATTGTGAAGGACGGAGTTTCGGGATGAACACCCGACGCTGGCAGCACCCGGGGATGACTCGCCGTACGGCCGTGCAGGCTGGTGCGATCGGGCTATTGGGTTTGGGGACGAATCATCTCGAGGCGTTGCGAGCGGCCGGTCCCGAGTCTCAGGCGACTCCGGCGACGGCCAAGACCTGCATCTACATCTTTCTGTCCGGCGGATTGTCACAGCAGGACAGTTTCGATTTGAAGCCCGATGCTCCGGACACGATTCGTGGCGAGTTCAACCCGATCGACACGGCGACACCTGGGATTCAGATTTGCGAGCATCTGCCGATGCTGGCCCAGCGGAGTCGTCACTGGGCATTGGTCCGTTCGTTGACTCATCCGACCAACGGCCACACCCTGGGCCATTACTTCATGCTGACCGGTCGATCGGTCAAGTCGCCGGCCTTCAAGGGCGACCGCAAGCCTCGCCCGGGCGATTGGCCCTCGATTTCGTCGACCGTTGGTGACGCCGTGCCGCGATATTCGGTCGGTCTGCCCAACAACCTGCCTCCGGCGGTGATGTTGCCCGAGAAGTTGGTTCACTGGTCGGGCGGGACGATCCCCGGCGCCTTTGGCGGCCTGATGGGATCGGCTCGCGACCCGTTCATCATCGAAGCGACTCAATACGGGGACCCGTTCTGGCGTGGTGCGTACCCGGAGTACACCTTCCACCAGTTGCCCAAGAAGGAGACAACGTCGACTCCGCCGACCGTTTTCCAGGCCCCCAGTCTGAAGTTGCCGGGCGAGGTCAGTGGAGGCCGTTTCGGCAGTCGGCTCGACCTGTTGACAACGATCGACCGTCAGCGTGCGGCCTTGGAAGAATCTGCGGCCGGGCAGTCCTACGACTTGCATCGGCAGAGTGCGATTTCGTTGTTGGCCAGTCAGGAGGTACGTCGAGCGATCGACGTGACGACGACCGACGTGAAGTTGCAGGAACGCTACGGCCGCAACAGTTTTGGCTGGAGCCTGCTGATGGCGTTTCGGTTGGCCGAGGCGGGCGTGCCGATGGTGCAGGTCAACTTGGGCAACAACGAGGCCTGGGACACTCATGGCGAAGCCTTCTGGCGACTGCGCGAGAAGCTGTTGCCTCCGACCGACCGAGCCATCTCGGCCTTACTCGACGATCTGGACGACAATGGCCTGTTGGATTCGACGATGATCGTGATGGGCGGCGAATTCGGTCGCACTCCGAAGCTGTCGACCTTGCCGGAGCATTATAAGGAAGCGGGTCGAGACCATTGGGGCTCGGTCCAGACGTTGTTCTTCGCCGGTGGCGGCATCCGCGGCGGCAACGTTGTTGGCAGCTCGGACAAGATCGGCGGCTACCCCGCAAGCGATCCTCAAAATCCAGAGAACATGGCTGCGACGATCTACAGCGGGTTGGGGATCCCGCGGGATGCGGTTTGGCAAGACGAACTTGACCGGCCGCACAATATCTACTTCGGCCAGCCGATCGCCGGATTGCTGTAGACGGAACGGTACACTGTGACCGAAGCCGCTGTTATCCTGAGCGAATCGAAGGGTCTCATCTCAGGAATCATCAGCCTGAGATTCCTCACTGCGTTCAGAATGACATCACCACCATGCCAGCCAACTCTCGCACCATCACTGTCGCCGTTGTCGGCGGCGGCATGTTCTTTGACGACATCATCGGCCAGACCTTCAAGGACCTGATCCGCGGCGGGGTGGCCGGGTGCCTGACATCGATCGGGATGAGTCATCTGGCCTCCGACGTGGCGGATGTTTCGATCGAACTGTGTGCGGTGGGGACGCGGAGCGAGCCAAGTGGCACGGCGGGTCGGATTGTCGATTGGTTTGCTGCCGAGTTTCCCGAGTCAAGAATTGAGGCGTGTTACGGCGAGACGGTCTGGGACGACATCATTGCCCGGCATCGTCCTGATGTGCTGTTTGTGGCCACTCCCGACCACTTGCACACCGCTCCGATTCTCGCGGCACTCGAAGCCGGCTGCGACGTGATCACCGAAAAGCCTCTCTGCCTGACATGCGACGAAGCCGACGAGATCATTGCTCGGGCCAGCCGCCAGGGTCGGATTGTCGCCGTCGACATGCACAAGCGTTACGACCCCTTTGTCCGCGACATGATGCTGAATTCCGAAGCCAAGTACGGTGCGATCAACCGGGTGCGGACTGTGCTCGAGGAGCCATTGGAGGTCAGCACCGAGATCTTTGCCTGGGCCGAACAGAGTAATCCGTTCACGTATGTTGGCTGTCACTGGCTGGATGTCGTGCATCATTACCTGGGGGTCAAGCCGCGGGCCGTGTTTGCCACCGGGCAGAAGAACATGTTGTTGCATTGGGACGAGCATCATGTCGAGGTGGCTCGACGTCGAGGCATCGAGCCGTCGTCGTTCAAGCGTCAGCATGCGATCAAGACCTGGGACAGCATCGACGTGGCCGTAACCTACGACAACGGCATGCGGGGCGATTACAGCAACAACTGGATTAACCCGGCCGAATTCGAGGGTGCGGTGAACCAGGAGATCGAGTTATACGGGATCTACGGTCGCGGGCTGGTGGATCAGCAGGATCGAGGTTTCCGGGAGGCGGTGATTGGCGATGGGTCGCGGACGCGGAACCCATCGTTTGGCGGCCGTTTCCAGCACAGCGGCGGCGAACTCGAGATCTTCGGTTACGGTAAGGCGTCGATCGCGGCAGGTTTGCTGGCGATCATCCGCCGCAGATTGCTGGGCGAGTCGCTGGAGACTCTGGAAGAGACCTACCCGAGTGCGGCGAGCCAGAGAAACGTGGTACAGGTGGCCGAGGCGGTGGAGGTTGTTGCCGAAAAGAACTTCGAATACTTCGAGTCCGGCCGCGGAACACCGGTCACCGCATTACTCAGCGACACCGAAATCCAGATCCTCGAACCGGAATCCTAGCTGCTCGCCCCCCCTTGGCACTGGCTCACCGCCCGCCCCTGGCGGTCGGGTGCCTGTCCCGGCTATGCACGTGCCTACCCCGTCCCACGGGCAGTGATCACCAGTCTGTAGAAAGTCGACACAATGGCGTGCACACCGATCCTCATCCTGCGTACAACACTCGTCCTGACGCTGTTTGGCATGAACTGTCATGCCGCTGTACCGGCTGTCGCCGCACGACCGAAGTCGTTTTCCGACCCGGTCCACATCGTCACCTTGGGCGATTCGATCACCAAGGGTGCTCGTTCGGGTGTTTCGTCCAAGCAGACGTTTGCATCTCTGATCGAAGTTGGTCTGCGTGCTGCGGGCCGATCGGTCCGCGTGACGAATGTGGGGATTGGTGGTGAGCGAACCGACCAGGCCTTGAAGCGTCTGGATCGGGTGCTGGCTCTTCGGCCCGACATGGTCACGATCATGTACGGCACCAACGACAGCTATGTCGACACGGGCAAGATGGCCAGCCGAATTTCCCGTGACCAGTATCGGGACAACCTGGTGCGGCTGGTCAGCGAGTTGCTTGGGCGAGGCATCACTCCAGTGTTGATGACCGAGCCGCGCTGGGCCGATGACGCGAAGCCCAACGGAGTCGGTGAACACCCCAACGTGCGGCTCGAGAAGTATGTCGAAGCGTGTCGTGAGGTTGCTGCTCTGTGGCGGGTGCCGCTGGTGGATCACTTCGCCGGGTGGTCGAAGGCCAGGAAGGATGGGGTGACGTTGCGCGACTGGACGACAGACGGCTGCCACCCCAATCCGACCGGTCACATCGAACTGGCCAGAACGATGCTGCCGGTGCTTGATTTGCCACTGGCCCACAGTTCACGGATCCGCAAACGGATGACCAGCAGCAAGCGGCCGATCCGGGTCGTCTGCTTCGGCGACAGCGTGACCGGCGTCTATTACCACACCGGCAGCGTGAGGGCCTACACCGCGATGCTCGAACTGGCTCTTGAGGCAGCCCTGCCCGGCACGCACGTGGATGCGACCAATGCCGGCATCAGTGGTCACACGACCGCCGACGGACTGGCACGGATCGAGAAGGACGTGTTGGCTCACAAGCCGGACATCGTCACCGTGATGTTTGGACTCAACGACATGGTCCGCGTCTCGTTGGCCGATTACCGAAAAAACCTCGTCACAATTGTCGCCCGCTGCCGGGCGATCGGAGCCGAGGTGGTCCTGGCGACGCCGAACAACGTGATCGAAACGGCCAATCGACCCAGCACAAAGTTAGTCAAGTACTGCGATGTGGTCCGGGCGGTGAGTCGCGAGTTGAAGGTGCCGCTGTGCGACAGTTACCGCGGATTCGACGCGGTGCGGCATCACGATCGATCTGACTGGCGGTTGTTGATGAGCGACCAGATCCACCCGAACATGGATGGGCATCGCCTGATCGCAACACAGCTCGCGCGCACGATCACGGGCCGCGGTGTCGATCTGAACAGCGTGCATCCGACCCAACCGGCTGTCTCTCGGACACTGTCGTTGCTGAAAGCCGGCAAGCCGATTCGGGTGCTGGCGATGCCTCCCTACGACGAGTCGATCGTCACGGTGCTGAAGACGCTGAAGCCGGCTGCTCGGGTCGAGGTGACACGCTGGGAGATCGAGGGCCTGTCGTTGAAGCAGATCGAGCAGGATGCGGCCAAGCGGGTCCGGACGATGAAACCCGACCTGGTACTGATCGCCGTACCGCGGACCGCACGTGCCGCTTCCCATGAGGAGTTCATCCACTCCTACTCGTGGATAATGAACTATTCGCTCAGCTTTTCGTACCAGCAATGGGACTGCGTGGTGATCCACCCGACTGTGGCCGTCGCAAAAGTTGATGTGTCCAATGCTCGGCAGGATGCCCTGGTCCGCCGACTGGTGCGTGCCCAGGACCTGCACCTGGTCGATCGGCCCAGGGACAGCCGGTCCGGGCCAACGGAGATTTTCCAGGATTGGCTTGGTCGTCAACTGAAGTCACAATCGAAGTGATTCCTGTTCAAAGAGGTCAACTGGTGTCGGGTCAGGTTGTCCGGATCTGCATGGCGTGGGCGATGCTGGGTCTGTTTGCCCCGCAGGCGTCGTGGGCCGCCGATCGGGCGGCTGAGTTGCAGCGGTTCGAGCGAAAGATCCGACCGTTACTGGTCAAGCGTTGCAGCAAGTGTCACTCGGGACCCAAGCCCAAGGCCGGTCTCAACCTGGTTGATGCTGGCCTGCTGATGTCCGGTGGACGCTCGGGGCCTGCCATCGTGCCGGGCAACCCGACCGGCAGCCTGCTGGTGCAGGCGATCCGCCGGCGTGGCAAGAAACGCATGCCTCCGGACGTCTCGCTCGAATCTGGCGACGTGCTCGAGCTGGTGACTTGGATCAAGAACGGAGCCGTGGTTCCGGTGGCCGACGGAGCTGGAAAACGTGAGCCGGGCGGGGAGATCACCGACGACGACCGCCAGTGGTGGTCGTTCCGACCGCTGGATCCCGGTGTCGTGCCGGTGGTTCCCGGTGACCGGTGGTCGCGTTCGGCCATCGACCGCTACATCCAGTCACGGCTTCACGAGGAGAAACTGGAACCATCGGGTCCGTCGACTCCAAGAGCGTGGATTCGGCGTGCGACGTTTGACCTGTGGGGGTTGCCTCCGACTCCCGAAGCGGTCAGGGACTTCGAGAGCGACACCGATCCGGGTGCCTTTGCCCGCGTCGTCGATCGCCTGCTCGCCTCACCTCGCTACGGCGAACGCTGGGCCCGGCACTGGCTGGACGTCGTCCGTTACGCCGACACCAATGGCGGCGGGTTCGATTTCGTCTACCCCACCGCCTGGCGATACCGCGACTACGTCGTGCGGGCCCTCAACCTCGACATCCCCTACGACAGTTTCCTGGTCGAACAGCTCGCCGGTGACCTGTTGCCCGAGACCGATGATGAGGCGCGTGCGTTGGATCGCAAGCTGGCCACCGGCATGCTGACACTGGCTCCCAAGGGGCTGGGCATGCAGGACAAGGAGCTGATGGCCATGGACGTGGTCGACGACCAGATCGACGTCCTCGGCCGCTCGCTGATGGGGCTCACGCTGGCGTGTGCACGATGTCATGACCACAAGTTTGACCCGGTACTGACGGCCGACTACTACGCCCTGGCCGGCATATTTCGCAGCACCGTGTTTCTGAGTGACCTGTCCAAGAACCCCTCGTACTGGCCCGAACAGACTCTCCAACGACCCTCCGTCCGCCTCGCCCGCGAGCAACACGATGCCCGGACACAGGCGACATCGACGGCGATCTCGAAGATCGTCTCGGTGGCCAATCAGCGACTGGTCGTTGATGCGAGGAAGCGACTGGACGAGTACCTGCTGGTCGCTGCCGTGATGCACCACACTCGCGGCGATCGTGGCGCGGTCGCTCATTGGACTTTCGACGGGCTGTCGGGCAAGAGCGTTGCCGCGACCACCGGTCCGGCGGGGATTCTGGCCAACACGTCGGGCAAGAAGGACGCCGAGGCGCCGACGCGGATCGAGGATGGCCAGGTGGGTCGGGCGCTGAGGTTCGGGGCGGGGAAAATCGTTGAGATCGAAGCCAATTCACTGAAGCCGATTGCCCTGGGTCGGACCGATGACTTCAGCGTCGGAGTGTGGCTGCGGGCTCCAAGTGGTTACAAGCCGGCCACGGCCGATTTGATCGTCGCCGCCAACTACAAGTCGAAGGCCTTGTGGTTCATCGCGTTGCGACCCGGTGTCTACAACGGCGTCTATCTCAGGCACTACAACGGCTCCGCAGCGGTGGACATCAAGCCGAGCAGCAATCTGCTGCCGGTGCTGACTGACGGCAAGTGGCACCACCTGGCGGTGACGTCGGATCGAGATGCGGCGGGCATTCTCTACGTGGACGGCAAGCAGGCCGGTCGGACGTCTATCGCGGCGGTGAGCGCGACGGCTGACTACGGGGCTCCCGTGTCGATGAAGCTGGGCGCATCGACGAACCGATTCGCCGGCGACCTGGATGACGTGGCGATTTGGGATCGCGTGCTGGATCCTGCCGAGATCATTCGACTGTTCGATCTGGGCCATCGAGACGACAATCGCCAGGACGTGGGGACTATCGAGCGGCAGCGGCCGAGAAAGGACGGGGGCCCGTCCGTGGGCGAGCTGCTGAAGTCGCATCGACTGGTCCCCAGCCTCGCTCGTGGCCTGTCTCGCGAGATCCTGGCGGCGGCCGGAAAGCCCGGTGCGGCGTTGCATGACCTAGCCCTGGAGATCCCCGAAAACGTCGGGCAGGTTCGGTCGCGGGTCGACCTCGACAGCCCCGAACTGGCCAAGCGACTCGATGGCAAACAGACACTCTTGGTGCCAGGAAGCGACGCCGAGGCGTTTTACCCGGCGGAAGAGCGGAGGGAGCTGGCGACACTGAAGGACCGGTCGGCCCGGCTTGCGGCGGTGACGTTTGCCAAGCCGGTCATGGCGATGGTGGCCTTCGACAGCAAGAAGCCCTCGGATCTGCGGGTACATGTCGGCGGCGACAATCGACGATTGGGTGAGGTTGTCTCCCGAGGATTCCCCCGCGTGCTGCTTCGCAAGGACCAGCCGGCGGTGAAGATTCCCCAGGCCACCAGCGGGCGGCTCGAACTGGCTCGTTGGCTGACTCGGGTCGATCACCCTCTGGCCGTCCGGGTGATGGTCAACCGAGTCTGGCAGTGGCATTTCGGCGAAGGGCTGGTTCGGACGCCGGATAACTTTGGACAGTTGGGCGAAGAGCCCTCGCACCCCAGGCTGCTCGATCACCTGGCCCAGACCTTCATCCGCGACGGCTGGTCGCTGAAGCGATTGCATAGCCGGATCCTGCTCTCGGCTGTCTACCGCCAGGCGAGTGCATCGCGGGAGGGGCCGATGCAGGTCGATGCCGACAACCGATGGTTGTGGCGGATGAGCCGTCGACGGCTGGAGGCCGAGCCCTTCCGCGATGCGATGCTGGCGGTTTCTGGCGGACTCGATTCTCGGATGTACGGCACGCTGCAGTCGTGGAAGCCCCGGGAATTCAGCGTCGACGACGCGAACAAGGAGACGGCCAACTTCAAGACTCGCCGACGCAGTCTCTATCTTCCGGTCGTGAGAACGACGCTGCACCAGATGATGGAGCTGTTCGACGTCGGTGACCCCAACTCGATCACGTCCCGCCGTGCCAATACCACGGTGCCTCATCAGGCCCTGTTCCTGCTGAACAATCCCTTTGTACGGCAGCGGTCCCGTGGCCTGGCCGAACGGGTGATGGCGTGGTCGGACGACGAGGAGCAGCAGGTCGAGCGGGCCTGGTGGCTGGTGCTGTCACGGCCTCCGAGCACTTCCGAGATGTCACGCGCCCGCCAGTTCCTGGCGGGCACGAGACAGTCCGAGAGTGCTGATGGCAGGCAGGCCTGGACATCTCTGGCCTGGGCCTTGTTCAGCCTCAACGAAATGCTTTATGTAGACTGAATGACCATGGATTCTCTGAAGCAGATCACCCATCGCGAGTTGGCCGGTCTCAGTCGCCGCAGGTGGCTGTCGCAGGCGGGGTGCGGTTTCGGAGGCGTCGCGCTGTCGGCCCTGGCGACTTCGGAAGTCCTTGGTGCCGAGACCGGAGCCGGGGCGCGGCCGACCCATTTCCCCGCACGCGCCAAGCAGGTCATCTTTCTTTATATGCACGGCGGGTGTTCCCACATCGACTCGTGGGATTACAAGCCGGCCCTGCTCCAGCGACACGACGAGTCGTTGCCGGAGTCGATCAACACCGGCCGCAACAAGTTCAATTCCGGCCTGCAGAAGATCATGCAGCCACCCTGGGCCTTTCGCCGGCACGGCGAGAGTGGCCTGTGGGGCAGCGAGTTGTTCCGCGAGACCAACACGCGGATGGACGATCTGTGTTTCCTGTACTCGATGTACAGCAACAACAACGCCCACACGCCGGCGACCCTGGAGTTGCACACCGGTTCCCAGACCCTGATGCGTCCCAGCATCGGGTCGTGGATCAACTACGGCTTGGGCACGATGAGCGATGACCTGCCCGGCTTCGTGACGATCTGTCCTCCCCTGACCTATGGCGGGCAGCGGAATTTCGGATCGGCCTTTTTGCCGGCCTCGAACCAGGGAACGATGATCGGCACCAATCGACTGCCTGTGGCCCAGTCGCAGGTCCGTAACATCAAGGCGGCACGACCGGCGACCGAGCAACGGAGGCTGATCGACTTCATCGCCGCGTCCAATCGCGAACAGCAGCAGGCCGGGGCGGACAGCACGCTGGAGTCTCGTATCGCGTCCTTCGAGCTGGCCTTCCACATGCAGCAGTCCATGCCCGAGGTGATGGACCTGGGAGATGAGACCGCCGCGACACATAACCTGTACGGCATCGACAACAAGACGACAGAGAACTATGGCCGCGAGTTGCTGATGGCCAGGCGACTGGTCGAGCGGGGTGTCCGGTTTGTCCACGTGGCTCACACCGGTGGCCGGGGTGGCCGCTGGGATCAGCACAGCGCGCTGAAGGCCAAGCACGAAGAGAATGCCCGCAGTTGCGACAAGCCGATCTCGGGACTGATCGCCGACCTGAAGCAGCGGGGGTTGCTCGAGGACACGCTGGTGGTCTGGAGCACCGAGTTCGGCCGGACGCCGGAACGGCAAAACGGCACCGGTCGCGGACACCACGCACAGGGGTTCACCTTCTGGCTGGCCGGTGGCGGCGTGAAGTCGGGATTTGGCTACGGGGCGACCGATGAGTTTGGTTACCACGCCGTGGAGAAGCCGGTCAGCATCCACGACCTGCACGCGACCATCCTGCACCTGTTGGGCCTGGACCACACGCGGTTGACCTACAGGTATTCGGGGCGGGACTTCCGCCTGACCGATGTGCATGGTCGGGTACTCCACGACGTGCTTGCATAGAGTCCGGTCCCGCTGTGGGCTGGGCGAAGCGAAGCAGGCGCTGGAATGGGTGAACCAGGCCAAGCACAGTATGTGCCTCCGAGAAAGTGATCCCAATTCAATCCCCATTTGTTGCCGATCTCTGCAAAGTGTAGAATTTCAGGTGAAAGGAACCCGGTCGTGACACGTCACCCATCACCTTCGTCAACCGGCTGCAGCGGATTCCGTGCCTGGCAGCAGATGTCACGGCGCGAGGCTCTGCAGATTGGCGGATTGGGCGGCGTGGGGCTGACGTTGCCGGAGTTGTTCCGCGGTCGCGAGGCTGCTGCTGCCGATGGGACTCGGCCGACGTTCGGTCGGGCCAAGACAGTGATCATGATGTTCCTTCACGGAGGTCATCCTCAGCAGGAGACCTTCGATCCGAAGCCCGAGGGGCCGTCGGCGGTCCGAGGCGAGTTCTCGTCGATTGCGACCAGTCTCGAGGGTGTCCGTTTCAGCGAGGTGTTACCGCGGACGGCCCGGTGGGCTCACCGGATGGCTGTCATTCGCTCGATGAGCCACTCGAACCCCAGCCACGTCCAGGCCTGCCTGCCGGCTCAGACTGGCCACGTCCATCCGGACGAATTTCGTTCTCGAGGCGATTTCCCTCCGTCGGCGACCGACTTCCCACCCGTCGGTGCGGTGCTGGATGCCGTTCAACCTGCCGTCGGCGACCTGCCGACGTGGGTCCGCGTCGGTCCGCTGATGCGTCGCAGCAACGGCACGGTGCTACACGGTCAACTGCCCGGATTGCTCGGAGCCCGTCACAGCAGCTTTGTGGTGGATCAGTCGCTGAAGGATCCGGACGTCAGGATCGAGGCGATCCGGACCAACGATGAGCTGACGTCGATTCGCCTGAAGGGTCGTCGTGACCTCCTGACCCAGTTCGACCTCCAGCGCGGCCTGATCGACGAAGTGGCCGGGGCCCAGAACCTCGACGGGTTCTATCAACGAGCCTTCAATCTGCTCTCCTCGTCCAGGACACGCGACGCGTTTGCGCTGGGCAGTGAGAAACAGGAACTGCGAGACCGGTACGGCCAGACGGAGTTTGGCCAGAGGTGTCTACTGGCTCGACGGCTGGCCGAAGCGGGGGTTCCGCTGGTCAACATCAGCTACTGCCACACACCCAAGGGCAGCTTCGACACTCACAGCAACAACTTCTCGAAGATGAAGAACTCGCTGGGCCCGACGCTCGATCAGTCGCTTGGGGCGTTGATCGAGGATCTTGACGAGCGAGGCATGCTGGAGGATACGCTGGTGGTGGTCAACGCAGAGTTCGGGCGGACGCCGAAGATCAACAGGAATTCGGGCCGAGATCACTGGCCCTGGGTCTACTCGCTGGCATTGGCTGGAGCGGGAGTCAGGGCGGGGACCGTTTACGGAGCGTCTGACGTGTCAGCGGCCTACCCGGCCAGCAATCCGCACGATCCCCGAGACTTCGTTGCGACGCTGTACCACTTGCTGGGAGTGTCGCCGGAGACGACGTTCCAGGATGCCACGAGTCGGCCTCATCGAGTCGTGAATGGTCAGCCGATCTGGGGTCTGATCGGGTAGGGTTCGCGAACCGGGACTGGTTCCCCGCTCGTGGCGGGGGAGAGAGAAATCCCTCGCAGATCGACAGGCGGGCTCGAACCGGCAGTCCGGGGAGCCGATGTGCCGCGCCTGTCGTCTGCGAAGGGCTCGTCCCCCCCGACGAGCTTCGTCAGTCGGCCAATCGGCCGATGACGAAGACCGCCCGAGTCATCGCATGTTGCCGGAGCGAAGAAGCGTGGGGGGGAGGAGTGTTTGGTGAGGTGAAAGGAGTTAGGGTTGTGTGTCGCCGCTGTCCTGGTCTTCCTGTCTTTGCTGGTAGGCTCGTTCGGTGTTGTACAGCAGGAACTCGGGACCGGCCGGGTGGAACTGCACGTCATCTCGGAGGTAGTAACCTGAAGGCAGGATTTGTCCACCGACGTCGGTTTGGCAACCAGTCAGGGCGGTGGTTCCGAGAGCGGTCAGCAGGAGCAATCCGCTGGCGAGACGTTGGCGGGGAGTTTTCATGAGATGCCTCGATTGTGGCTGCTGTTGTTAGCAACCGATTCCAACGACTGTGCATCGTTGGGATATGAACCGTTTAACGTCCCGTCCATTTTTCCGTACGGGGCCGTTAAAGAGATCGGCCGTTACAACCAGAATCTTCGGCAAAACCGGCAAGAATTAACAGGAGCCGGCATCCGGGCGGGCCAATTCAGGCGTTCTTGAAGACTCGTTGAAGTTCTTCAAGCGAGGTGGTGCCATCGGCGACGTGTCGCATGGCGTCCTTTTGCAGTGTCAGCATGTCTTCCTGTCTGGCCGCGGCCCGCAGCTTCGCCAGGTCGGCACCGGAGGCGACCAGTTTCCGAATCGCGTCATTCATCTCGATCAGTTCATAGATTGCCACTCGGCCTTGGTACCCGCTGTCGTTGCATTTTGTACACGGTTCGATGTCTTCGCCCTGCTCGACCAGTTCGACATTCGGTCGAGATTTGCGGTACAACACGGGGGTTTCTTCGGGGTCGAGCCCGATCTTCTTGAGCAGGTTCGGGTTCGGCTTGTAGGCTTCCTTGCATTCGTTGCAGAGTCGCCGGATCAGTTTCTGGCTGATAACTCCACACAGCGACGCCGCTGCCAACTCGGGATTCCCGAGCCATTCGGACCATTTCAGCAATCCGGCCGCGGCATCGGGGGCGCTGATTTCGGTCATCATCGTGCACTGGTCGTGGCACTCGGCGACGACTTGGGCGACGTCGGCGTCGTCGATCGGGTCGAGCAGGATCACATCGGGTTCGACCCGAAAACAGCGTCTCAGAGATTCCTGCAGGTCGTGTTCGGGATTGGTTTCGAACGCTGTGATGTTGATCAGTTCGCGGTCCTGAGTGTCACCGATGGTCTGGATATCTCGGAGGTAGGCATCGATTCCTCGAACGCAGGCATAGAGTGTGGTGGTGACTCCGGTCCGCGAGCCTCCACAGGCGATGAACAGTCCCTGTCGCAACCCGGTTACTTCACGGATTTTCGCTTTCAGATCGTCCGTTATCCCGCAGTCTTCGGGTCGATCGAGTGTTTCTTCGAGGTTGCGGATATGAACCAACAGTCTTTCGACTCCACCTGCGATCGGCTGAGTGAGCACGGTGAGTTCGAATTCGCTGTCTTCGAGCGAGGCCTTGATGCCACCAGCCTGAGGCTGACTGCGTTCGGCGGAGTTGAGACCGGCGAGCAGCTTTGTCATTTGGGTCATGGCGTGAGCTTTTTGCCGAGGGATCCGGCCGGCGGGCACGGGGACTCCGGCGATCAGGAACCCAATGGTGGCTCGTTCGCCCTTGGGGTCGATCCGGATGGTTTCGGCACCGCGAGTGACCGCGTCGGTGAAGAGTTCCTTGACCGGATCAAAGGCGATGCGGACCAGTTTCTGGTTGGCTTCGACGTCGAGCGGGACTCCGTTGCTGGCTCCCTGGAACCGGATCAGTTCGACTTCCACCTCGTCGTCCTGCCTACGACGGCCTCCGCTTCCGCCTTTTTTGCCGAACTTGAAGATCACCGCCAGTCTCCCGGACACTCGACCGTTTGAGTCATCGATTCTGTCACGTCAGGCGTCCTCGGACAACAGCCCGTAAGTACGGAGAGTGGACTTGAGGTCACTCAGTTCGCTGTCACCGAGCGGTGTCATGGGCAGTCGGACCTCGCCTGTGTCGCGTCCGAGCAGTCCCATGGCGGCCTTGATGGGGATCGGATTCGTTGACAGTCCGAGCAGGTCTCGGCAGAGTGGAAATAGTCGTGTGTGCCAGGCCATGGCATCGGCGATATTTCCGTCTTCGAAGGCCACGAGCATGGCCTTGACGTCATCGGGGATGATGTTGCCCACGACCGAGACGACACCATGTGCACCGATCGCGAGCAATGGCAGGGTGAGGCTGTCGTCGCCCGAGAGCAGTGTGAGGTTCGAGAGTGCCAAGACCTGTGAGGCCTGATCCATCGAGCCGGTCGATTCCTTGACCGCGACGATGTTGTCGAGTTCTCCGATCCGGGCGATCGTTTCGGGCTCGATGTTCTTGGCCGTCCGTCCGGGGATGTTGTAGATTACAATGGGCAGGTCGACGGCCAGGGCGACCGCTCGGTAGTGCTGGTAGAAGCCCTCTTGTGTTGGTTTGTTGTAGTAGGGAGCCACGAGCAGTGCGGCGTCGGCTCCGACGGATTCTGCGAAGCGAGTGAGCCGAATGGCTTCGGAGGTGCTGTTGGAGCCCGTGCCGGCCATGACCCGGATCCGCCCGGCGGCCTGTTCGCAGACGATACGGATCACCAGTTCGTGTTCATCGTGGGACAGCGTGGGGCATTCGCCAGTCGTGCCCACCGGGCTGACGCAGTCGGTTCCGCTCTCGACGTGGAAATCGACCAGAGCTCTCAGGGCCGCTTCATCGACGTCGCCATCGGCAAAGGGGGTCACCAGTGCCACGGTCAGGCCCGAGAAGTCCTTGCCTTTGCTCTCCATCAGTCTTTGTCTCCAGCGGTGTTAGTCAGGATTCCGGCTGTGCGGTGGTCACCATTTCGAGTGATCCGGGCCGCTGTGCAGGAATCCAAAAGGAATGTCTAGCGGTTTTCCCAATCGACGCCACTTGCGGCTGCGAGGGACAATTCGAGGGCGTGCGTGCCATCGCGGCCGTGTCCCTGTGCTTGGAGTCCGAGGTAGAGTTGGTGCGAGAGTGCGAGTCCTGGGAGCGAGAGTCCCAGCGACTTGCCTTCCGACAACGCGATACTCATGTCCTTGATGAAGTGTTCGACAAAGAAGCCGGGGTCGAAGTTGTTGTCCATGATCCGCGGCCCGAGGTTCGACAGCGACCAGCTGCCGGCGGCACCGCTGCCGACCGACTGCAGTACGGTGGGTAGATCGAGTCCGGCCTTCTGGCCGTACAGCAGTGCTTCGCAGACGCCTATCATGTTGGTGGCGATCAGGATCTGATTGACCATCTTGGTGTGCTGGCCAGCTCCGGCTTCGCCCTGGTGCACGATGGTGCCGCCCATGGCGTTCCAGCAGGGTTCCAGGGCATCAACGACGTCCTTGTCGCCGCCGATCATGATCGAGAGTGTCCCGTTGGTGGCTCCGACGTCGCCTCCCGAGACCGGAGCATCGACGCTGTTGACGCCTTTCGCCGCGGCGGCCTCGTAGATTTCGACCGCCAACGACGGTTCGCTGGTGGTCATGTCGACGAGCACGTTGCCGGATTTCGAGCCGGCCAGTGCTCCATCGTCACCGAGCATCACTTCTCGGACATCAGCCGGGAACCCGACGATTGAAAAGATCACGTCCGAAGCTTCGGCGACGGCTCGAGGCGAATCGGCCCACACGGCTCCCTTGTCGATTACTGCTTGAGCCTTGTCGCGTGTTCGCGAATAGACGGTGGCGTCGAATCCGGCGTCGATCAGGTGTCCGAGCATGCTGCCGCCCATCACGCCGGTACCGATCCAGCCGATGCGAGTCTCGCCGGGGATAATCGAAGGAGCTGTCATGATGAGGATTCCAAGGTGAAGCGACAGGTGAGTTCGAATTGGCGGGAAGAGGCAGTCTAGCAGAGCAAACGGGCAAATTCACTCGACGTGTCGCAGGTCGAAGCGGTCACGCAATTCCGGCGACAGCAACGGACACGACTCACTCGGCCGGTTAAACAGCCGGTGGCGGATCGCGGCGATCACTTGGTAGGCCAGGTCGGCTGCCGGTCGAGGCACCAGTCGGGCGGCGATCGCGGCCAGACGCCAGGATCCACCCAGCAGTCGAGCGAACTCGAGTACGGCCGCTGACTGGCAGAGCACTTGGCCATCGGGAGTGACCACGACGATGCTGTCGGGCAGCGAGTCCCGAGCATCGGACTGGATCGTCTCGACGAACGCCTGGCCTCCAAGCGGAGCCAACCGGATCGGATCCTCACGATGGTCCTCGGACAGGACCAATCGGACACAACGGTGGCACAGGCCACAGTTCCCATCGTAGAACAGCCAGGTCCGGCCAGACGTGTCAGCCGCTGATTCGGCTGGCCCGTTGCGATGTCGGCCTGGCGGAATCCAGCCCGGGTCGCTGGCCAGTAGCCACAGCAGCAGCACACTTGGCAGGCACCAGATCGCCGGGCCACCTGCTCCGACGGCGATCCCGGCCCAGCACAGGCCGATCATCAACCAGGCGAGTAAGCGGGTGCGAGGCGAGAAAGCCAGCAGCGTGGCGATGACTGCAACGGCTCGAATTGCCAGGCCGACGTTCCCGCCCGAGGTTGCCGCCGCCGCAGTGCCCGATTCGAGAGTAGTTGACAACGTGGCGGTCAGTAACAGCAACCAGCTGCCCGAGTGCAGCCAGGCGGGTAGTTGCCACCCTCCACCGGGGTCGTTACGGCCACGAGCCATCCACGAGCCGAACGGAGCCGGTGGTGCGATGGCATGGAGGATCAGATTGGCAACCAGGGGCCAGAGGCTGGCGGAGAGGTCTCCTCCGGCGAGGATCAGTCCGGCGGTCAGAGTTGCCAGGAGTGCGGCGGCCGGACCGTCGAAGCAGCCGACAAGTACGAGAATCGACAGGCCCAGGGACGTGCTGGCCAGGATGGTGATGCGGATATCGTCGACTGATTGGACGAGTTGCTGGATCGAGAACGTGAGCAGCATCAGTCCCAGCAGCACTCGCCACAGGCTGTACTGACCGCCACTCCAGCCGTTCTTGTGCCATCCAAGCATCGGGCGAGATTAGAGCAGCGAAAGGTTGAGGCGGCAAGCTGTGTTGGGGTGTTACGAATCCGACCCCGAGAGGTGTTGGACCCAGGCGGGTGGGAGATTCATGAAGACCCAACTGGTCGACGCCCGACGGGCTCGACAATGACCACTCATGATCTCAGCAATCCGGTTCACTCGAATTCGATCCTTACGCCCGGAGACCAGTTTTCTCAGCGGACGCATGTACATGTATTCGAAGTACGACAGCGTGCCGTCGGGCGACAGCAAGCGGAAGTAGGCTTCGAAGAGTTCTTCGACGAGTTCCGCGGCGAAGTTGTTCATTGGCAGCCCCGAGATGATCACGTCGTAGGGTGCCTGGGACTGGAACTCCTGCAGCGGCACGGCGTGGACCTGGGCCGAGTCGGCGAGTCGGGCGAAGTCGGGGTCGTCTGTGAATCTGTGCTCGAGCAGTTCGGCGAAGGCCGGGTTGATTTCGACGAGGTCGAACGTGTCGTCGGGTTCGAGCAGCCCGACAATCCGACGAGTCACCGCACCGGTTCCCGGTCCGACTTCGAGCACTCGGACCGGTCGATCCAGCCGAGTCTTGAGTCGTGCCAGCGGTCGGGCCTGGGCGGCGGCCAGGAAGCGGCTCGAAGGAGCAATGGCGCCGGTCGTGTGGTAGTGTTCGCGCACCTGCCGAAAAAACGCCAGTCGATCTCGTCGCGTTGCCTTCATTTTCCGATCCAACCTCTACTTGTCTCGAGGCCGCTGGCGCAACTGCTGTGTTTTGGCTTTCAGCCCGGCACGGAACTCGTCGGGCGAGATCCTGCCGTCGCCGTCGGTGTCGAGTCGTTTCAGTCGCTCTCGCAGCAGCATGGGGACCTCGGACACCTCGATCGCTCCGTCACCGTTCCGATCGAGTCGACCGAAGAGACTTGTGCCTTCGGTCGCGTCAGGCCGCTGGCGAGTTGGCTGGGGTCGGTCACTGTTCTGGTCGTTGTTTGTCTTGGATGCCGAGCGTTCTGGCGTCTGCGGCCGATCGGTGCGGGCTCCGAAGAATTCTCTGGGGTCGAGTTGTCCGTCGCGGTTGGCATCGAGTTGTTCGAAGTGTTTGGCGGCCTGGGCGAGTTCGTTTCGGCTGATGCGTCCGTCGCGGTTGAGATCGATGATGCGAAAGATGGCGGGGCCGCGTTGTGTGGTACGAGTCGATCGAGTCGATTTTTCGACTGGTTTCCGATCGGGTTTCTCGGCCGGTGTTCCCACCTGTCGGGCTCGGTACAACTTGGCAAAGTCATCGCGGCTGAGTCCATTCTTGCCGGTTTGATTGAGATACGCGGCGATCCGTTTCTGGATCGATTCGGGGAATTCTTCGACGACCAGCCTGCCGTCGTTATTTTGGTCGAGTCGTTTGAAGGCCAGGTTGGGGTCGAGAGTGGTGGTGGTGGTGGTGGTGGTGGTGGTGCGTGTCGGGCGGTTGCGTGTCGGGCGGTTGAATCGTGAGCGTGCGGGTGGCTGGTCGGTGGTGGTGGTGGTGGGTTCGGAATCGGAATCGGAATCGGAATTGAGAGACGAGAGGAATTCACTGCGGGTGAGTCGACCGTCCTTGTTGCGATCGCCGATGCGGATCAGCCGTCGAAACGCTTGGGCCTGGGCTTCGGGGATTTCCTCGGCCACGAGTACGGTGTCGTTGTTTCGATCGAGTTGATCGAAGAGACTGGCTGGTCTGCCGGCTGGGACTTGTGCGAAGAGTGCGGCTGTAGAGATCAGCAGCGTGGCCAACAGGATGCGATGGGGCATGCCGGTCTCCGGGTTGGGAAGAGTCGCGGGTGTCCGGGAATCAAACACCGGGCTCGCGGAATGGTTCCGCAGCCCGGCGAGTGAACAGCAGTGGATGGTGTTTTGGTCGTGCGACTATTTCGAAGTCTTCTTCGGGGTGAAGCTGACCAGCACGGCTCCGTTTTTGTCGGGAATGATGTAGCTGCCCGAGGAGAGCAGGTACTTCTTGACGACAGAGTAGGGCGGCAGTTTCTTGAAGTCGATCGGGAATGGCTCGCTGCCACCGGGGAATCCGGCTCCGGGTGGAGTCGGCGGGAAGTTGCCGGCTCGGACCATGTCGTAGAGTGATTGGAGCTGGTTGCTTTGTTGTGCGTAGCCGATCGAGGAGGCTTCGGCGGGGAAGTTGGCGGCCATCCGCTTGTAGTCGGCGCTGGCCGAGAGCGGTTCGACATCGCCTCGGATGGCCTGTTCGAGCAGAGTGACCGGGACACCGACTATCAGGTTGCCCTGGGTGATCGAGAAGCCGATGTTTCCGCTGAGGGTTCCGAGCTGAGCCGGTACCGGCACGACGTAGATCGTCTCGCCCTTGAATTCTCGAGTGGTGACCGGAGATCCGGGCGAGCTGATCAGCTTGGTGATGGTGGCCTTGAGTCCCTCGACATTCTTGACACCCAGCGAGAACAGCATTCTCTGGCCGGGTGCTCCACCGGCGACTTCCGGTTCAGTCGCATCGGTGACGAATTGAATGCGACCACTGAGGTGATCGACCAGGTCTTTCTTGGGGTGAATCATCGGGCCACCCGGTTGCGTGGCCAATTGGTCCATCAGGTTGTCGAAGGTCCCGGGTCCTTGCGGGTTGAACGAATCGACCAGTGTGGCGATACCGCGCCAGGCGGCCTGTAGGTCCCAGTTCAGGGAGGTATATGAGGTGGCGTTTGCCGGCACCCATTTGGGAGGCGACTGAGCGGTGGCGGGGAACTTGAGCAGGTCGAGTGCGCCGGTGCGGGGTGCATCGACATAGATCACCATCCGGCTGATGTCTTCGTACTTGGGAGTCCCCATGTTCACCGTGCCACCGATGGCCTTGACCTTGTCGAGGCCGAGGGTGGGGAGGAATCCGAGGGCCAATTGAGCCTGAAAGTTGTTGGGGTCGATTCCATTGATCAGGCCGGTGATCGAGGTGATTGGATCGAAGTACCATTCGATGACCGGTTGGGGACCATCACCGGCGCCTTTTTCGGCGATGTAACGGTAGAACGGGTTATCGGCGAATGTCGAGGAGTGTTTTCCGTCCCAGCGGGCGACGACGGCCTTGAGCGTATCGGAGCCGTTGCCGATGACCAGGGTGGTGTCCTTGATGAACCAGGCGAGCTGGGTCAGCGACTTGGGTGGCTGTGGGGTGGCCTGCGACTGGTTGGGATCGGCTTCGGGCACTTTGAGTGCGAAGTTGGTGATCGAGAAGTCACCCACATCGACCTGGCTCTTCGTGGCTCCGCTGTTGGCGAGGCCTTCGTCGAGCTTGGCGATCAGTTGGTCGATGGTCGACTGGTTCTTGCCGAAGTCGAGCATCACTACGTAGCCGAGCCCCTTGGGGCCACCGGCCAAGCCGGCGATCGAAACGTTGCCGTTGGGGATGGCCAGCAGTTTCTCGAAACTGATGCCGCCCTGAGCTTCGCTTTGCTTGGACAAGCCGGTAATGGCCGTCTTGACGTCGGTGATAAAGTCGGCCATCGCCGGGTCGTTGATCAGCAGTCCAAACTGCGACGACTCGAAACGCTTTTGCAGTTCACTGGCATTGGGGGTCGAGAAGTAGGCCACCACCCTGGGGGGAAGTCGTTTGGGAGCGGGAACATTGGTGGTTTGGGCTGGGCACGCCGCGGCGAGCAGTGTGAGCACGAGGAGACTGGCGAATGCCGGTCGGGGGAATTGACGAATCATGATGTGGTGTCCTGAGTTGGAAGATGGTGGGGCTGGTGGCCGCAATGAAACCGCACCAAGCACCCGTAGATCATTCTCGACGATAGGCAGTGAAACTGGCAAGTCTGGGTGTCGATCCGGTTGGCAGGCCGATTTGTGTGGAAGACGTGTCAGTGCCGAATGCGTCTTTCCATTTGCCTTTCCATTTGCCTTTCGGCTTGTTTTCGGGCTGGTACAGCCATTCTGCGGGTTGGCACAGCGTGGCTGCGTACACAGGTTGTTACGCGTGCCACGGGGCGGGCGTTACTGCCAAGACCGGGAAAATGTCGAACTCGAGTCCTTACAGAGCCGGCCGTTACTTGTTGTTGGCAGCTGCGGTAGGAGGCGGGTTGGGGTTCTTTCGTCTGGGTGCGTCCTGGTATTGGTACCCGGTATTGGGGTTGTCCTTGTCGAAGGCCCAGGCTTCGTTGTTGTCGAGGAAGTGTTTGACGTAGATGGCGGGGATGGCGAACCCGAGTCCTTCGCCGGCGGGGATCCCCATGTTGGTAACACCGATCACTTCACCGCGACGATTGAACAGGGGCCCGCCACTGTTGCCGGGGTTGATCTGAGCGGTCATCTGGATGTAGGCCAGCCCGGTGAAGTTCCGATTCCGCGTGCTGACGATCCCTCGGGAAACACTCCGTTCCAGACCCAGCGGGTTTCCGATCGCGAAGACTTCATCGCCTTCGCGGTGATCGTGAGCGCTGGTGATCACGACGGTCTTGAAGAGCTGATCCTTTTTCCGGGGAATTTCCAGCAGTGCGAGGTCGAAGAACGGGTTCAGTGCCAGGATCTTGACCTTGTCGATGCGAGTCCGAGTGAACTTGCCGTCGGCGTCCTTGTCGAAGATGACGACGGCGATCCGTGTTTCTTTTTCGACCACGTGGTAGTTGGTGACACAGAGGCCTTTATCATTGACGATGAAACCTGAGCCGAGTCCGCTGGGAGTCTGGACCAGGACGACGGCGGCTCCGAAGTTCCGAGCCAGTTCTTTGATCGGCTTGGTCGGCATTTTTCCGGTCGTGTAGATGCGGTTCTTCCTGACCAGTTCCTTGGCAGCTGTCGCGGCGGCTGCGTTTTTGGCTCTCGAGGCGATGTTGGCCAGCGGCACCTTGAGCACGTCGACTCCGACATCCAGGAACAGTGCGGTGTCGGTTTCCTTGAGCACGGGGGCGTCGAGTTTCTGTCCCGACTTCAACGTGATCACGTCCCCGTGGGCGGTGATCGCCACGGTGGCCATCAGCATGCTCGCCAGCAGCCAGTCGCGAGTTGCGCATCGGAGGTTTGTCGAAACTCGCATTGTCTATCTCCGTCCCATATGGCATTGAGTGCAGAGTTGATCGATGGTGCCGATAGCCTTGTCGTAGTCGGCGAAGTTCTCTGCCGCGACTGCTTTTTCGACCGTCAGGCAGGCCTTGAGCATCGTGTCGGCGTGCTTGACGAAGTCTTCGTCATCGGACCATCCGTAGCCTTCTTCCTTGATCACTCGAGCCAGCACGCCCATCACCGCCGCTTCGTGTCTCACTTTCGCGGCGTGTTCCTTGTACGATTCTTCATCCCGAGCGTTCCCGAGTATCCACTTGAAGCCTCGGTCAATGCGTTGCATCAGGTGTCCGAAGTCGGCGACATCTGAGAACTCCGCCTGTTCCTTCGACTCGGGCAACTCGGCCGGATTGCCTCCGTCAAGAATCTCGACGATTGTTTCGAACGGCGTCTTGACCTGATCGAACGACTTGCGTCCTCGAGCCAGGTTGTCACTCAGCATCTGCCCAGCCAGATCGCGGATGAACTTGGCGTTCTTTTTCCAGCTGACGTCATCCGAGTGCGACGCGGCGACGGCGGCCAACACTGCCAGTGTGGCGCCATCCGAGGGGATCTCCTTCAGGCCCGAGTTGAACTTGCCGACGTTTTGCAGGTGTCCGGTCAGGCTGTTGCGGATCGCCTTGACCTCGGACTGCAGTGGCTCGATGCCGATCACCGATTTCCAGTCTCCGGCCGACGCGGTTGCCGGAGGTTCTTCGGGTTTGGGCGTGTTGGCTTCACCCGGCTCCGTCATCGGGTTTGCGGCAACCCCGGCGCCTCCCACCGGCCGCCGATCGGCCGCCACGCCGAGGGGGTCCTCGAAAAAGATGTCTCGTGGCACGTCACCGATCCACTGCTTGCCGTCGATCACACGGACGACCGGTTTTGCTCCGATCGGAACAGCCTGGCGGCCGCTGCCTTTGGAGTTGGCCGGGCCGGCAGCCTGGTTCTGCCCGCCGGCAGCCGCTGTACCTGGGGCAACCGGATCGCTTCCTCCGCAGCCGGAAATCGACCAGGCTGCGAGTATCGCGAGAGCAACGGTCGGGAAGAAACGCTGCGACATCGAGTTGGGGTCGGCTGGTTGCGGTCAATGGGTGGTTGCGAGAGTAACCTGAGAGTAGGTCGAGTTCCGATTATGCGGGGCAATGGCGTGCGAGGCAACAGGTGGCGTGGGGCGTGTGGCCGTAGAATCGCTACAACCGGTACTCACACTGGCCTCTAACCCCATTTCGCTGATAGACACACCTTCCGCCGTTTCTCCAGATGGATGTAAAATGGCCATCAGTTCACATGGCATGACGACTCATCAGTGACCCGGTTGACCGGGGACGGGAGACAGAGCGATGACCAGGTTGTCCAGCTTCGAATCGACTCGGAAGACAGCAACCGGTGCCCTATGCCTGGTGGCGATCGGCCTGGCGAGTGTCGTCAGTCATGCCGATGCGGCCGACAGTGGCCCGGTGTTCCAGGCCCCGCGAGTCGTCACTGGCAGTGTCTTCACACCGCCGCCGGCACCGCCCAGCCTGTTCACTCTGCAGACGGCTCCAACCGTCCAGCCCGAACCTAAACCGGCCCCCAAACCGGAAGTCAAGCCGGCCCCGGCCCCCGTCCCCGTCCCGGCCCCTGTCCCCGTCCCGTCCCCGTCCCCGTCCCCGGCCCCGTCCCCGGTTCCGGTTCCGGTTCCCAAGACGATCCCGGCACCGACTGCGAAGCCACTGCCGAAGCCGGCACCTCCGGCGTCTGGCTGGGTGCCTCGAGCCGGATCAGCCCCAGGCATTGCCCGGGTGCGTCTATACCGTTGCGTGAAGTACAAGGGTCTGAAGAAGGTCCCCAAGGATTCGATCCCTCTGGTGATCCAGGTCCCGGATCCACGGACGATGCCATCGTGGTTCGATTCGCTGGGCTTGGCATCCATCCACGGTTGTGCGGTTCCGGGTGGTTGTGCCTATCCACGAGGCTGTGCGGTTCCTCGTGGCGGTTGTGCTCGGCCGGTGGTTCGGCGGATGGTGAGTGTGAAGATTTGTGCACCGGCGTGCGGGATCGAGTGTATGCGAGTGGGTCGGCACGTATTGAACCGTCGCAAGATCCGTTACGACTTTGGCGAGTTCCAGGTCGACATTCGTCTTCGCAGCGACGGCTGGGTTGAGGTGAAATACGACGACTAGTCGACAGGTCGATCACCGCGTGGTGGGTGGTTGAGGCAGTTTCTGCGAGCGGATCTAGAAGGGTGGCTGGCTGCAGTGGACGGCTCCTTCGAGTGCTCGGGTTCTGAGGTCGGCCCAGTCGGCTGATCCGTCGTTCGGGATGTGTTCGAGGTTGATGCCTCGGGGGAAGAACGGCAGTCGGCCTTTGTGCCAATCGTCCCAGAACTGTTGGCAGTGTGCGTAGTAGGTGGTGGTGCCGGCGGGCCAGCGGAGTGCGATGACCAGGTCCGGGTGCGGGTACGGTTTCTTTTTCGGTTCGCAGCGGAACAACTCGATCGCTTCGACATCGAGTTCGATGCCCAGTCCGGGCCCATCGGGGACGGTGCAGAGTCCGTTGGAGACTTCGAGTGTTGTGGCGACGCAGTCTCGTTGGAAGAGTTGGAAGCAGTTGACCGCTGGCCAGCGGGCGTGTTCGAGCACGGCGCCCAGGTGTAATCCGAACGCCGCGGCGATCCTGGTCCCGACCACCTGCAGGAAGAACGACTTGTTGAATTCGCGGCAGACGTTGGCATCCTGAGTGATCTTGGTGGCTCCGCCGGTCACCACGAACCCGTCGACCATTTCCTCGCGGATCGCTGTTTCGAGCGACGGTTCACCGGGGTGGTTTTGGGTGTGCATTGAGATCGGCACGTGTGTGTGTTGGCGGAGGAAGGTGTAGCCAGCGACGTCGTTGTGGGGGATGGGGCTTTCGTACATCACCACGTTGTGAAACTTTTCGAGTTCCTTGAGCAGTCGGGTGCAGTGAGCGGTGTCGATGCCGAAGCCGTTGAAGTCCATATCGACTTCTAAGTGTTCCGGCAGGCTGGCGCAGAGTTTTCGGGTATTTTCGATCAGGTCCCACCACGGGCGTCCCTTGGTTTTGAACGCGGTGTAGCCGCTTTCGGCGGCGAGTTTGGCTTCGCTGATCCAGTCGTCGGCCGACAGGTCGATGTCCCACCAGCTGATGTGGCAGCGGTCTCGGACCTGTTGCCCCAGCAATTGCCACAGCGGGCAATCGGCAGCCTTGGCTGCGGCGTCCATCAGGGCAATTTGCAGCCCGGCGCCCAGTTCGTCGTCCCACATGTTTTCGGCCGGGTGTTTGCCGATCACTCGAGCCTTGGCCGCTTCGCTGGTCGTTTCGTCGCCCCACGTGTAATAGACCATGGTTTCGCCGAATCCGACGACACCCGAATCGAGTGTGACTTGTATGATTTCGAACAGGTTCCAGTGAGGAATTTCGCGGACCATGTGCCGGGCGGGCACTTCACGGATCGGCAACTCGACCCAGAATGTCTCGATATTGGCGACGTTGTGCGACATGAGTCTTCCTTGTGGGGACAGGCTTGATCAGCCGACTGTGGTGGCTGAGGTGCCTGTTCCTGGCGGGTGAGTTGTGGGACCGGCACCCCGCCATGGGCGGGTAAGCCAGTCCCTGTTTGTCAGCTGCCGACCGAGGCCATCCAGAAGGCGATGCCGATAATGGCGAAGCAGACGGCGACCGAGATGATGAAGCCGACGATGTCTTCGGTTGTCGGTTTCTGGAATTCCAGCGAGCTGCCCGGCAGCAGTTGGACTCGTTCGCACGTCGACGGATCGGCGTAGGCGGCCTCGAGTTTCTTGGCGTCGGCTTCGGGGTCGGGATCGACCGGGGTCTTCATTTTGGCGTAGTAGCGATCGAGTGCCTGGTCCGAGTTCCTGGTGGTCAGCAGGCTGGCGATGATCATGATCAGGAACGGCATCACGATCTTGGGGACCAGTTCCAGTGCGTTGAGTGACGAATTGGACATGGCCGGCAGGTCGACGCCCATGGGTTTGTAGAACAGCAGGTTGAGTTTCAGGTTTCCTTCGCCGACGAGTTCGGTGCCGGCGGGGTATTGGAGTGTTTCGCGGACGGTGAATTCGTCGATCTGTTCGCTGGCGACGACAATCGGTCCGTCGGACTTGTCGCGTGGTACCACGGTGTCCCAGAAGATACTGGTGCTCTTGGCTTCAGCAATCGTCGGCATCCGGGTCACTCCGGCTTCGGTCTCCTGCATCCCATCCGGCGTTTCCATCAGGACCGTGTTGGCCGAGATTCTCTGAGGCTTCCACTGGTTGTGGTCTTCGAGTTGGTCTGCGGTCAGCCCGGCCTTGGCGGCTTGCCACTGGGCTGTCGCTTCGGCCAGTCTGCGTCTGAGCATGGATTTCGACACGACGCTCTGGCTGATGGTCCGGGTGTGCGTCGTTTGAGCCATCAGGTCTTGGTTGCTTCGCCAGCTGCTGAAGACGCGAGGTCCACAGAAGGGGATGACGAAGAAGAACAGCAGGCAGTAGACAACGGTGATCCAAGCCGCTCGCGTGGTGGCTCGTCTCCAGTACATCCCGATCCAGAACAGTGCGGCGAAGACGAGTGGGAACCAGAAGGTGAGTTTGAGTTGTCCGAGCATGTCGTAGATGGTGAGTGAGAAGACGACCGCGCCGGCGACGACGATCACCCCGGTCAGCCGGCCGACCCACAGGTATTCGCGTTCGGTGGCCTGTGGTCTGAGGAACGGTGCATAGAGGTTGCGGACGATCAGTCCGGCTCCGACGACCATCTGAGCATCCACGCTGCTCATCAACGCGGCCAGCAGGCAGGCCAACATCAGGCCTCGAAAGCCCGGCCCCAGCAGTTGCATCGAGGCATAGCCCCAGGTCAGGTCGGGGTGTTCGATCAATTCGGGCACATCGGCATACAGTGTTGCGGCGATCAGTGCCGTCAGCACCCAGCCGAGTGTGCAGAAGCGTTTCAGGAAATTGCCGACCACGAGGCCGACTCGTGCGTCGTATTCCGTCTTGGCCGATCCGCCGCCGGTGGCGATGAAGTGAGGCTGCACGACGATGCCCGTCAGGTTGGCGAGCACGATCGCGATCAGGTAGTAGAGTGAAAACTCGGCCGTGCTCGATCCGATGATCTCGAAGAACGAATCGGGCAACTGGTCGTGCATCACTTCCAATCCACTCTTGTCTCCGTCGGGGTTCAGGTCGGCGTTCTGGCTCAGAGCTCCCAGCCCGATCGGGATCAGCATCACCGAGAGTCCGATGATGCACAGGCCCTGGATCAGGTCGGTGTAGTAGGCGGCGGCCAGGCCACCGGCGATGCCATAGAGGACGACCACCACGGCGATCACCGGGATCAGCACATACTTGAGTGCCACGGCTGTTCCGAACACCGTGACCGTGTCGCCGATCATCGGCTCGGCCGTCTTGGCGATGGCCGAAAAGAACATCGAGCCGTAGATCATGAAGAAGAAGACGCCGAAGATGCTGTAGGCGGCACCCAGCCATCGCGACTCGTAGCGCTCGACAAACCAGTCTCCCAAGGTCAGGTGTCGCATCCGCCGATACCAGACTCCGGTGATCCAGTAAAATGGAGTGACGAACAGCCAGAACATGACGCTCCACATGCCGGTCATCCCACCGGTGAACGTCGTGCGACCGGTGTTGACCGGGTCACTGGACCCGGTGCCGGCTCCGAATGCGGCGAACGTTTGCAGCAGCTTGCCGAACGAGCGGCCGCCCAGGAAATAGTCCTCCTGCTTTTTGATCCGCGTTGCGCAATAGGCGCCGATGCCGACCATTAACAGGAAGTAGCCGCCCAGGACGAGGTAGTCGGCGGTTGTCATGTTGGAGGCGATCCTTGCGGGAGGGTGTGCGAGGGTGTGATTCGAGCAAGGTAACCGCGGCGTGGCTGGGTTGCAATCGGGCCGCCATCGTCGTTTCCTCTTCCTTGCCGCCCTGGAAACGGGTATTTCAGTCGTCGTGACCACCAGCCGACAGAACATTTTGCTCGAGACAAACCTCAACGGACGCTCGGTCACGGTGATGGGTCTGGGCACATTCGGCGGTGCCGCCGGTGCGGTCGAGTTTCTCTGCCGCCGTGGGGCTCGAGTCACCGTTTCGGATTTAAGAGACTCCAGCGAACTGGCTCAGCAGGTCGATCGGCTCGACAAACTGCCAGGCCATCGGATCGACTGGCGATTGGGTGAGCATCGACGTGAGGATTTTGTGGAGGCCGAGTTGGTGGTGGTTAATCCGGCCGTACCAATCGACAGTCCGTGGTTGGAACTGGCCACCCGCTGTGGAGCGAGGCTGACGACCGAGATCGGCCTGTTCTGGGAAGTGTGTCCGGCCAGGACGATTGCCGTAACCGGAAGCAATGGCAAGTCGACCACGACGGCGATGATTCATTCGATTCTCGAAGCGTCGGGTCAGACGGCCTGGTTGGGCGGCAACATCGGCGGCAGCCTGTTGCCTCGCCTCGACTCGATCGGTTCGGACGACTGGGTCGTGCTCGAACTCAGTAGCTTCCAACTCGAACACCTCGACCGACAACACGCGGCGGCCGATATCGCTGTCGTCACCAATTTCACTCCCAATCATCTCGACCGCCACGGCACTTTGGACGCCTACCGCCACGCCAAGCAGGCGATTCTCCGCTGGCAGTCAACCGATGCCGCTTGCGTGCTTAGCGAACTGGACCCCGACGTCGCGGCCTGGCCAGTTGAATCTCGCCGTTTTGGATTTGGGCAGGCGGTCGGGCAGGGGGTCGGGCAGGGGGTGTTTCTGAGTGCAGTTGAGCCGCAGACGGCGGTGGTGCGGTTGGGAGGCATGGAGGCCGAGATTCCTCTGGGTCACTGGGTCGACGGTCCAGGTTTCCACAATCGGCTGAACGCGGCCGCGGCAACGGCTGCGGCGTTATTGGCCGGAGCCGACATATCCGATGTGCGTCATGGCCTCGAGCAGTTCATCGGTTTGCCGCATCGTCTGCAGCTGGTTGCTCGGCGAGATGGGTTGTGTTTCTACAACGATTCGTTGGCGACGACTCCGGAATCGGTCGAAGTGGCCTTGGCGTCGTTCGATTCGCCGGTGGTGTTGCTGGCTGGGGGGTACGACAAGCGGGTGTCGCTTGAGGGTTTGGCCGAGTCGATTGCCGGCGGTGCACGTGCGGTGGCCTTGATGGGTCAGACGGCGGAGGCGGTGGACGGGTTGTTGGACGAGTTGAGTTTCGGGGGTCTTCGGCGAGTGTGTGGTTCGTTGGAAGAGGCTGTGGGTTGGGCGGTCGAGCAGTCCGAGTCGGGCGACAACATCGTATTATCGCCCGGCTGTGCCAGTTACGACTGGTTCAGGAGTTTCCGCGAGCGAGGTGACGAGTTCACACGTTTGGTGGGTGGCACCTACAGCGGCACCTTGCCATCGGCTCCGGGGACTTCTTGCACATAGCGAGGCACTGCGTACCCGGGCAGTTGTGTTGCGAGTTCCCGGACCAGTTCGCGTCCGACTGTTTCGGGCACTTCGAAGTGCAATGTGCCGGCCACCTTGTCGAGTTGGTGCAGGTAGTAGGGGATGACGCCGAGGTTGACCAGTCGTGTGCAGAGATTGGCGAGGGTTTGGGAGTCGTCGTTGATGCCGGCGAGCAGCACGGACTGGTTGAGCACGGTCAGTCCGCTTTGGACCAGTTGAGCGAGTGCCTGTGCACAATCGTCGACGACTTCGGACGGGTGATTGGCGTGGACGACGACGAGGGGTGTCAGCCGTCCGTCTCGCAGGCGTTGGCACAACTGTCGAGTGACTCGGCTGGGCAGTACGATGGGCAGGCGGGTGTGGATTCGGATTCGTTTCAGGTGCGGGATGGTTTCGAGTCGGCGGATCAGTTGATCGAGTCGTATATCGGAGAGCATCAGGGGGTCACCGCCGCTGAGGATGACTTCATCGATCGACTGATCCCGAGCCAGTCGCTCGATCGCGGTGTCCCATTCGTCGAGGCGTCGCGGTTCGTCCTGGTAGGGGTAGTGTCGACGGAAGCAGTAGCGGCAGTGGACGGCACAGCTGCCGGTGGCAATCAGCAGTGCTCGTCCCTGGTACTTCTGGATCAGTCCAGGAACGAGTCGTGCTTGGAGGTCTCCAACGGCATCGACGGTATCCACTGTTGATTCGAGTTCGGCGGCGACGGGCAGCACCTGTTTCAGCAGCGGGTCGTGGGGGTCACCAGGCCGCATTCTCGCCAGAAAACTCTCGGGCACCATCACCGGAAACAGCGACCCGGCATCACGGGCGGCTGGCAAGAGTGAGTGGTCGAGTCCGAGTCGATCGAGCAGGGTTTGTGGGTTGCGGATCGACTGGGCCAGATCGCGGTGCCAATCGGTCGCGACGGCTGGTGTGGGTGTGGTGGAGGTGAGTGAGGGGGCCACGTGGACCTCGGTTCCGTCGTTAAACGGGATGTGCTAGTGTGGTTCTGGTTGGCCCGCGGGCGGGCTGAGACAAGACAACACGCTGCCGACGGACGGCGTAGCATAGCCACTGCAAACGGAATCGACCAATGCCACAAGTTAGTACCGGCGACTTCCGTAAGGGGGTCAAGGTGACTCTCGACGACGAGCCGTACGAGATGATCGAGTGCAACTTTGTGAAGCCGGGCAAGGGGCAGGCCTTGTACAAGACCAAGCTCCGCAATCTGCTCAAGGGCACGATTCTCGATCGGACCTACAAGAGCGGCGACAGCCTGGAAGCGGCGGATGTGCATCGGGGTGACGGTCAGTACCTGTACCGTGATTCGAGTGGTTACGTGTTCATGGACAACGAGACGTTCGAGCAGTACACGCTCGAAGCGGCAGTCTGCGGCGAGCAGGTGGCGTTTGTGCTGGAGGGTGTTCCGGTGGGGATGCTGTACTGGAATGGCCAGTTGATTTCGATGACTCCGCCTCAGCACGTGGTGCTCGAAGTGACTCGGACCGAACCGGCTGCCAAGGGGAACACGGCGACGAATGTCACGAAGGCTGCGACGGTCGAGACGGGTGCCGAGGTTCAGGTGCCGGCGTTCATCAAGGAGGGTGACAAGCTGAAGATCGACACCGAAGCGGGTACCTATATCGAACGCGTCCGCGATTAGTCCAGGGATTGGCGAGCCGGTCCCCGGAGAGACCCTAATGACCGAAGGCCACAACCAGCTGCTGTTCATCGAGACGGTTGGCTGCCAGATGAACGTGCTCGACAGCGAGCTGGTGGTCGCGGCGTTGCGTGAGGACGGTTACCGGCTGACCGACCAGGTCGGCGACGCCGACACGGTGTTGTTCAACACGTGCAGTGTCCGCGAGCATGCCGAGCACAAGATCTACAGCCAGTTGGGTCGTTTGAAGTACAGCAAGCGGAAGCGGCCCGACCAGGTGATTGGCGTCTTCGGCTGCATGGCTCAGAAGGACCAGGAGCTGATCTTCCAGCGGGCTCCTCATGTCGACATCGTAGTCGGGACCGGCCAGTTGGCCGAGATTCCTCGATTGGTCTCCGAGGCGCGAGTGGATCGGAGTCGGGCATTGGCCGTGAGTTTGGATCGGCGTGGTGGCAGTCGTCTTGAGGTGGCATCGAGTTTCGAGAGTTACGACCCGTTGCGTGACCCGACGATGCGGCCCAACCCGTTCCAGGCATTTGTCAGGATCATGATCGGCTGCGACAAGTTCTGCACCTACTGCGTGGTGCCGACAACTCGAGGTCCCGAGCAAAGTCGTCCTCCGTCGCAGATTGCCAGCGAGGTGCGGATGCTGGCCGGCCAGGGCGTGTGTGAGGTCACTCTGATCGGTCAGACCGTCAATAGTTATTCTTGTGTCGAGGACGGCCGGACCTGGCGTCTGGCGGATTTGCTCGAGTTGATCCACGACACGGGCGGGATCGAACGGATCAAGTTCGTCACCAATTTCCCTCGTGACATGGACAACCGTCTGCTCGAAGCCGTCCGCGATCTGCCGAAGGTTGGTCGTTACCTACACGTGCCGGCCCAGTCGGGATCGGACGCGGTGCTGGAAAGGATGAAGCGGGGCTATTCGGTGGATCAGTACCTTGAGATGATGGGTCGCATCAACGAGATCGTCCCCGGATGTTCGGTGTCGAGCGATTTTATTGTCGGTTTCTGCGGCGAGACGGATCAGGAATTCGAGTTGAGTGTCGGGTTGGTCGAGGAGTGTCGGTTCAAGAACAGTTTCATCTTCAAGTACAGCCCGCGTTCGGGAACGAAGGCCGACGAGCGGTTGGTTGACGATGTTCCCGAGTCGGTGAAGCGCGAGCGTAACGCGAGGTTGCTAGAGGTTCAGACGGCGATATGTGAAGAGGACAACGCGTTGTTGATTGGGCGTGAGGTCGAGGTGTTGGTCGAGGGGCCCAGCAAGATGTCGCTGAAGCGAATGAAGCGCGGGCAATTGACGATTCCGCATCCTGTGCCTGGAGTCGAGTTGGCCGAGGAGAGCGATGTGGATGTGGTGTCGCTGGAAGTTGGTTCCGGTGACGAGTCGTCCGAGTCGTCAGTCGGTCCGATTCAGTTGGTTGGTCGCACCGACTCCGACCGGATCGTGGTCTTTGATGGCAACCCAAGGTTGGCCGGTTCACCGGCATGGATTTCGGTAGACGACTGCACGGCGACGACATTGATTGGGCGGATTGTTACCCGCGAAGTCCAGCACGCTGCGGTGATCGAGTTGCCTGTGGTGTGAGACGGTTCAGTTCGGCAGGGTGTTGGAGTAGGCAAAGGCCATGAGCGGTGTCTGTTCCAGCCCACGTCGTCAGTTGACCATGGTGATTGCCACGGGGGTGGTCCTGGGCCTGTCACTGGTCGGTTCGCCCTATCCTCGGGGCCAGGCCCTGCAGCATGCCCCGACGCTGATCGCTCTAGCGATTCTGGCGGTGTCGGCCCGGCGTGGCTGGCTGACCGGTTCGGCCTTGTGCTGCCTGCTCATGTTTCTCTGGTTGCACATCCTGGGCGCTCGCTACATCTATTCGTTTGTGCCCTACGACGACTGGTCGCGTGAGGTGTTGGGTTCGAGTGTTTCTCAGTGGTGTGGTTGGGAACGGAACCACTACGACCGGCTGGTGCATTTGTGTTTCGGCGGGTTGTGGATGGTGGCGGTGTCCGAGATCACCATCGATCGTGGTCGGATGTCGATCGGTCGGGCGTTGCTGTGGTCGTTCCTGTTGGTGACGACGATCAGTGGCGTGTACGAGATCTTCGAGTGGTTGCTGACGGTGGTTATGTCGCCGTTGCGTGCCGAGGAGTACAATGGCCAGCAAGGCGACCCGTGGGACGCTCAGAAGGACATGGCCCTGGCACTGGTTGGCAGCCTGATGGCGATTCCGGTGGTTTTGAGTCTGCATCGCAGCAGGGTGAGGAGCGGGACATGATCGAAAGCCGTCCTCGCGAAATCGTGATCCTGGCGGGTCGACGGGCCACCGATTAGTCGTTCAGCTGAGGATCCGCAGCAGAGCCTGGTCCAACTCGGGGTCGGCCCATTGGAAACCGGTCTGTTCGAGCACCGTGGCTCGAACTCTCGCACCGCCCAAAAGCAGTTCGTCGGCCATTTCGCCGAGCATCAATCGTGCGACCAGTGCCGGGAGCGGGAAGACTGTCGGTCGTCTTAGGGCGTGGCCCAGCGACCTGGTGAATTCACGGTTGGTCGACGGTGTTGGAGCAACGGCATTGAGCGGCCCTGAGATCGTCTCGATATCGATCGCGTGCCGCATCGTAGCGATCAGGTCGCGCAGCGTAATCCAACTCCAGTACTGGTCTCCCGAGCCAACGCGGCCACCGAGGCCCAGCTTGAAGGGGAGCAGCATTTTGGCCAGCGCACCGCCATCGGTCGAGAGCACGACTCCGACTCGATGCTGGACGACTCGGATCCCAGCCTCGCTGGCGGCCGAGGTTGCTGCTTCCCATTCGCGGCAGACTTCGCTCAAGAACATGTCTCCCGACTCGTCCGACTCGTCCACCCACACGTCTCCACGGTCTCCGTACCAGCCGATCGCCGAGGCACTGATCAGCACTCCAGGCCGCTGACTCAATCCAGCAATCGCCTCGCACAGCGTCCTCGTCCCATCGACGCGGCTGTCGAGGATCCTGGCCTTCTGAGCGGCCGACCATTTCCTGGCGGCAATCCCTTCACCGGCCAAGTGCACCACCGCGTCGAGGCGTCCGTGGCGTTCGAGTGCCCGGGTGTCGATCGTGCCTTCGGCTGGCGACCAGAGCACTGCGTCGGGGTCCGATGCCTGGGCTTGGCTGCGAACCAACGGCAGCACCTGGTGGTGGTCGGCTTCGAGTGACTTGGTGAGTGCCGAGCCGACCAGGCCCGAGGCACCGCTGATGAGGACTTTCATGGTCTGTGGCCTGGGGGTTGGTTTGAATCATGCGAGTGGGCAATCAGCGAGGTAACCGCAGAAGGAGCCGGGATGCAACTGGTTTGGGTTCAAGATTGAGATCGTGCAGTCGGTTCCGTGGTCCTTGGGCTGCGAGATTGATAGCCTGATACGCCGAGTTGGTACTGAAGTAACGACTGACGGAGCGATGTCCATGTCTCGAATCACACTCGCCGCCCTGCTGGTCGCCCTGCAGGTCCAATCTGCCGGTTCGGCCGAGTGGAAGAAGCACGTTGTCCACTCGGGCACTCGTACGGTCAACTCCGTCGCGGCCGATTTCACCGGCGACGGGACGATCGACATCATCGTCAACAGTGACGGCAAGACACGGCTGCTGGTCGGCCCCGACTGGTCCGAGACGATCATTGAGAGTGACCCGTCGCACGGTTGCATCCATGCCGAGTTCATGGATGTCGACCGTGACGGAGATCTCGACTGGATTGGTGCCCGTTACCAGCCCGGCCTGATCTACTGGCTCGAACGCCCCAATCATCCCTTGAAGCAGTCGTGGAAGTTCCACCTGGTCGACGATCAGGTCAACGGCATCCACGGTTTGCTCAAGGGTGACATTGACGGTGACGGTCGTCCCGACCTGCTGGCCAACAGTGCTCAACCGGTGGGGCGTTTCCCCAACTCGCTGGTCTGGCTCAAGGTCCCCCGTCATCCTCGGAAGGCGGACCGTTGGCATCGCCACATCTTCGCGTCCGGCGACGCTCCGGGACTCTCGCACTACCTCGGCTACGGCGACGTCAACGGAGACGGTCGTCCCGATGCGGCCAGTGCTGCCAAGGGCGGTCCGACGGACACGACGAAGATGGGCAACTGGTTTGCCTGGTGGGAGGCTCCGAAAGACCCGACCCGTGTTTGGACCAAGCACCTGCTGGCTGAAAATCAGCCGGGTGCGACCAACATTCAGCCGGCCGATGTTAACGGCGACGGCAAGACCGATTTCATCGCCACTCGCGGTCACGGCGTGGGGGTGTTGTGGTTCGAGGCTCCGACGTTTCGGATCCACGAGATTCACAAGACGCTGAAGGAGCCTCACTGCCTGGTCGTCGTCGACATGGACGGTGATGGCGACATCGACGCGGCCACCTGTGGGTTCGGCAGCAAGGAGGCGTGGTGGTTCGAGAACGATGGGACGGGTCGGTTTACGAATCACCTGATCGGCAGCAACCAGGAATCGTATGACATCCGTGCGGTCGATATCGACGGTGATGGGGACCTGGACATTCTGATTGCCGGTCGAGACAGCAAGAACGTGGTCTGGTACGAGAGTCCTCTGAAACAATGATTGATCCGAAGCAGCGGTACGTCGGCATCACCGTGCTTGGGGATTTCATTCTCAGCGAGGGTGTCGATGCGGTGCTGGACAATGTGAGTGGTGCCGGTGCGAGTGCAGTGGCGTTGAATCCGACGGTGACGGCCGAAGCGGCCGAGGGTGAGGGCAGCTTTCAGCCGCCCGACGACGCCGGCACCAGTCCACGACTGTTCGATCGGCCGTTGTTCGGCAAGACGTCGTTGTGGGTCGAGAGCGAGGTGAGTTACGAGCCCGACGCGAGTCTCTACACGGCTTCCTCTTACGCACCTCGAGTTGCCGGCCCGTTGACCGAGACTCACGGGTCGCTGATCGGCGAGTTTATCGACTCGGCCCGAGGCCGTGATCTGGACGTCTTTCTACAGATTCCCGCGGCGCGACCATCGGGTTTGCGAGACGAGGACCGTCCGAGATTGCCCGGCGGTGGGCTTGTGGAAGGTCGCATGGCCGACACGGCGAGCCTGGCCAGTCCGGCGGTCCGCGACTGGAACCGCTGTTATACGGCGGACTTGTTGAGGCAGTATCCGGACGTGAGTGGGTTTCGGATCGATTGGCCCGAGTATCCGTGTTACACGTGGGGCGAGGTGTTCCAGGACTTTGGCGTCCATGTCGAGAACTGGGCGGTCGAGCACGGGTTCGGATTTACGGAGATCCAGGCGGACGTGTTGGCGTTGAAGGAGTGGCTCGAGACATCGTTGGATGACTCCGATCTGATCGAATTGACCGATCGTGACCGAGGCCGATTCCGACTGGGACGCGAAGCGTTAGCTCGGCCGGGGGTGGCGGAGTGGTTGAGGCTCAAGGCGGCACTGTCGGTCGACTTGGTCAGGGACTGGCGTGAAGCGATCGATGCGGTCGATCCCGGCAAGCAACTGATGTCTCATGCCTTCATGCCCCCCTGGACCCTGGTGACCGGGTTGGACTTTTCCGGAGTGGCCGAGTACTCCGACGCGGTGTCTCCCAAGCTCTACACCATGCACTGGGCTCAGATGGTCACCTTTTGGGGCAACGAGTTGCTGGCCCGCCGTCCGGGGTTGGACGAACGATTGCTGGTCCGGGCCCTGATCAGCCTGCTCGACATGTTCGACGGGACACCCGAAGATCCCGGTGGCGAGACGCTGGCCGATTACCGGTACCCCGAACCCGACGAGCCGCACCCGGTTTCCGATTCGACCCAGAGACGCAAAATTGCTCAGGCGATAGCTGCCGTCGGTGACCGTGCGGCGGTCTATCCTCTGGTGCACGGCTACGGCCCCGACGACGACTTCCATCGGCGTCTGAAAATCGTCGCCGACAGCCCGGCTGCTGGGGTGTGGGTCAATCGTTACGGCTACCTCGGCGAGCCGAAACTGGCCAGTATTGGTCGGTTGTTTGGAGTTGGGTCGGGCGGGTCGTTGACGGAGACCGAGTCGTGAATCCCGATCAGGTTCGCACGATGCTCGAACAGACGCTCGACGATCGTCGCTTGAGTCGTGGCGAGCGCAAGGCGATGGATCGGATACTGGATCACATCGACCCCAACGCTCATTCACTGGCGTTGTTTCGTAGCGTGGCATTCGACTTGGCGCGGGAATCGATTGTCGATCCGACGGCGATCGAGACGATCGGTTGGCTCGAGGGTGTGGTCAGGATGTTGCAGTCGGCCGATGCCGGCGGAGAGTCACCGGCAACCGCCGACACGTATTTTGCTCCGGCGGACGACTGTCCGGCAAAGATCCGCAGCCTGTTGGCCACGGCTCGCAACAGCGTCGACATTTGCGTGTTCACGATCACCGACGATCGGGTCTCGGATGCGATCATCGATGCACACAGGCGGCGGCTTGCGGTCCGCGTGATCAGCGACGACGACAAGTCGGGTGACCGAGGTTCGGACATTGAAAGGCTGGAATCGGCGGGGGTTGAAGTGCGGATCGATCGGTCCGACGATCACATGCATCACAAGTTCGCGATTTTCGATCACCGTTTGCTGCTCAACGGCAGCTACAACTGGACCCGCTCGGCGGCCAATCGCAACCAGGAGAACTTCCTGGTGACCGGTGAGTCGCGGTTTGTGGAGGACTTTGCACGGCAATTTGAACGGTTGTGGGAGGCCTTTTCGTGACGGGTGTGAGTCGACGGAGTTTTCTGAAATGGACGTCTGCGGCCGGTGTGCCCTTGTCACTGGGGTCTTTGATGTCTGAGCAGGTTTTGGGTGCGGCGAGTCGGCGTCGATCCGGAGTTCCTGAGGGTGTGGAGTTGGAAAGTCTACGTCGGGAGATCGAAGACGGTCCCGGCGTACTGGTGGCTCGAGCGGTGGCACTGGGTTGGTCGGTGGTGCGGGACGAGACGGTATTGAAGCGATCGGTGGTCTGGCAGCACGAGTTGGTGATTGCGGTGGCACGTCACCGAGTCGAGTTGGCGTCGATCGAGGCGGTGGTCGACCTGGGCCGGGTGACATTTGCGTCGGCATCTCCGATCGTCCGTCGCGGTGTGATCGTCCGCTTGGATGCGGCGATTCGGCAGGCTCGGAGGATGAGGTGTCGGCACTTGCTGGTCGTGCCCGGGTTGATGCCCGAGGGTGTGTCTGCTGGCGAGGTTTGGCGGCGGGTGGATGAGTTGTTGGCCGAGTGTCGAGTTCGTGCCGGGTTGGCGGGAATGAGGATCGTGGTCGAGCGGATCGAGCGGCGGAGTGACCAGGCGAGTCTGGTGCAGGAGGAGGGCTAAGCCGATGCGACGCGTGAGTTGTTTGCTGTTTGTGTTGCTTCTGTCGGGGCTGTCGGGCGAATCGTTTGCCGAGGACCTGACGGTGCGTCCCAACGTGTTGTTGATTCTGGTCGACGATTTGGGTTACGGCGACCTGGGTTACATGGGAGCTGCCGACATGCGGACTCCACATATCGACCGTCTGGCCGCTTCGGGGATGACCTTCACGAGCTTCTACGCCAACTGCCCGGTTTGTTCTCCGACTCGCGCTGCGTTGTTGACCGGCCGTTACCAGGACCTGGTCGGCGTGCCCGGTGTGATCCGGACTCATGCCAACAACAGCTGGGGCTATCTGCGTCACGACGCGGTGTTGTTGCCGGTGCCGATGGCCAAGGCGGGATACCACACGGCGATGGTGGGCAAGTGGCACTTGGGTCTGGAGTCGCCGAACCGGCCGGGAGAGCGTGGCTTTGAGCTCTTTCGTGGTTTCTTGGGCGACATGATGGACGACTACTACAACCACCGTCGCCATGGCGTGAATTACATGAGGCACAACGGCCGGACGATCGATCCGACGGGGCACGCGACGGACTTGTTTTCCCAGTGGGCTGTCGATTATCTGCAGACGGCCGCCCGGCGGAAGGACGGTCGTCCGTTCTTTCTGTACCTGGCCTACAACGCCCCGCACACTCCGATTCAGCCGCCCGAGGAATGGGTGGCACGGGTTTTGAAGCGTGAGCCGAAGATCGACCGGCGGCGTGCCAGACTGGTGGCGTTGATCGAGCACATGGACGATGGGATTGGCAGGGTGTTGACGGCGTTGGAGTCGAACGGCCAGTCGAAGAACACCCTGGTCATCTTCTCGTCGGACAACGGAGGCCAATTGAGTGTCGGTGCCAACAACGGCCGTTTGCGTGACGGCAAGCAGAGTGTCTACGAGGGCGGGTTGAAGGTGCCGACGTGTGTCAGTTGGCCGGGTCGGATCGAGCCGGACAGTCGGAATGGTCTGATGGCGTTGTCGATGGACTTGTTTCCGACAGTGTGTGAGGTGGGGCGGGCGACGGTGCCGGCGGGGATCGAAGGTCGGAGTATTCTGCCGACGTTGTTGGGGAAGTCTCAGCAGGAGTTGCGTCAAGATTGGTTTTTTAGTCGGCGCGAGGGTGGTGCTCGTTACGGGGGTAAGACGATCGAGGCGGTGCGTCGAGGTCCTTGGAAGCTGTTGCAGAACAGTCCGTTTCGGCCATTGGAGTTGTACAATTTGAAGAGTGATCCGTTGGAAACAACGGACCTGTCGAAGCAGAACCCGAAGGTCTTCCGCGAGTTGTCCGGGGTGTTGAGGCGTCAGCTGCAGCGATATGGCGAGGTGCCGTGGCAGAAGCCGGGTGGTGGAGACTAACGCCTCATCCATCAGCCGATTCTTGTGTGTTCGGTTGACTGGCGATCGGTTCGGTGTAGCTTGGGGGCCTTGAATGCCGGCCGTTGGGGGCGGCAAGGAGGCTGTGGTTTCAGGCTGCGAGGGACTTATGGCGATCGAATCGAATGTGGATGCCGGCCGGGTGGATGAAGGGGATCTGCAGGCGGCTGAGCAGGCGGCGGCGGTTTACGGAAAGTTGACCGACGAGCTGAGTCGAGTGATTATCGGCCAGGACGAGGTACTTAAGCAGGTCCTGATCGCCCTGTTTGCTCAGGGGCATTGCCTGCTCGAGGGTGTCCCCGGCCTGGCCAAGACGCTGATGATCAGTTCGATCTCCGAGATGTTGTCTCTCGACTTCAGCCGCATCCAGTTCACTCCCGACCTGATGCCCAGCGACATTGTCGGCACTGAGATTCTCGAGGAGGAAGAGGGGACCGGTCGTCGTCGGATGAAGTTCGTCAAGGGGCCAATTTTCGGCAACATTATCCTGGGCGATGAAATCAACCGCACCCCACCGAAAACTCAGGCCGCGCTCTTGCAGGCGATGCAGGAATACCAGGTTACGATTGCCGGTCAGACGTTCGATCTGACGCGTCCCTTCCTGGTACTGGGGACTCAGAACCCGATCGAGCAGGAGGGCACGTACCCGTTGCCCGAGGCTCAACTCGACCGGTTCATGTTCCGCATTCTGGTCGATTATCCGACATTTGAGGAGGAGTTGCAGATTGCCGAGACGACCACATCACAGGACCGGCCCACATTGAATTCGATGCTGGACGGTGCTGAGATCATGCAGTTGCAGCAGGTGGTGCGCAAGGTGATTGTCAGCAAGAGCATCGCGTCGTACGCTGTGCGGCTGGTCCGGGCCACTCGGCCGGACCAGGACGATTCGCCCGATTTTGTCAAAGAGTACCTGACCTGGGGAGCGGGTCCGCGAGCCTGCCAGGCGTTGTTGATGGGAGCCAAGGCCAACGCATTGCTTGAAGGGCGGTTTAATGCTTCGATCGAAGACATCCGCTACGTGGCCTACCCGGTACTCAGGCATCGCCTGGTCACCAGTTTCTCGGCCGAAAGCGACAACGTGACAACCGACACCATCATCGAACGGCTCTGCAAGGAAATCAGCGAAGAGTTCTAGTCTGTCCTGCGTTGCCCCGAGTGTTGATCGTTTTTCTACTCAGAGACCCAATCCACGATGGCGGGCAAGCAGAAGTATCTGGATCCGGCTGGGTTGCACCGTGTTGGCAACATGGAGCTGGTGGCCAAACAGGTGGTCGAGGGGTTCCTGACCGGTCGGCATCGCAGTCCGTATAACGGGTTCTCGGTCGAATATCTCGACCATCGTGCCTACACGCCGGGTGACGAGATCCGCAATCTCGACTGGAAGATCGTTGCCCGCTCGGACAAGTACTACGTCAAGTTGTATGAGGAAGAAACCAACCTCAGGGCCTACATCCTGCTGGACTGTTCGAGCTCGATGCAGTTCAGTTCCGGTGACCAGAGCAAGCTGAGCTGGGGCTCGTACCTCGCCGCCGCACTGACCTACCTGCTACTGCGACAAAACGACGCAGTGGGTCTGCTCGAGTTCGACTCGGGCGTTCGCACATTCATCCCTCCCCGTGCCCACCCGACCCAGTTTCGCCGAATTCTCGATTCACTCGACGGCATCGAGCCCGGCGGCGAGACGGACGTGGGGGCGGTGTTGCACGAGGCGGCCGAGCGAACCAAGCGGCGTGGGCTGATCATCGTGATCAGCGATTTGATCGACAACGAAGAGTCGATCGCCAGTGGCCTGGGGCACTTTCGGCACAACAACCACGAAGTGATCGTGTTCCACACGATGGACCCGGCCGAACTCGAATTCCCCTACGATCGACTGACTCGGTTCAAGGACATGGAAGGAGCTGGCCGTGTCGTGGCCAATCCCAAGAGTCTCAGGGCACGGTACCTCTCGAGGATCAACCAGTTCACAGACACGGTGAAACGGGACTGTTTCGAGCGTCGGATCAGTTACGAACTGTGTGATACGTCGCAGCCCTACGACAGGTTCTTGGCGGCGTATCTGGATAAGCGGAGCCGGATCTTCTAGTTGAGGTCAGACCAGTTTGTTTACCAATTTCGCTCTGTTGTGGTTCCTGCCACTGGCTTTGATCCCGGTGTTGCTGCACCTGTTGACGTTGCATCGGTTGAAGACGGTCGAGTTGAGCACGTTCCGGTTCCTGTTTGACAGTTATGTCCAGCAGCGGCGTCGGATGAAGTTCCTCGAATGGTTGATCGCCTTGCTGCGGACTTTATTCCTGCTGTTCCTGGTGTTTGCCATTTCACGGATGCGAACCCCCGATCATTGGTCGTCGCTGTTTGGCGGTGGAGCCAGCAGTCGGGACGTAGTGCTGATGTTCGACACGTCTGCGAGCATGAGTGCCGCGACGGATGGGCGGACGGCCTTGGAGCGGGCTCGCGAAGCCGCTCACCGCGTGCTCGAACAACTCGAACCGGGCGACCACGTGACGATGATCCGGGTGGGTGAGCGTCCCGAGCAGTTGTTACGGAGGTTCCAGGCGTCGACCGAAGAGATCAGGAGCGAGATCGACAACCTGGAAACCGGACCGTCACGCGGCAATCTTCACGCCGCCTTCTCACAACTCTTTTCAGGCGATTCGGCCGAACTCTCGAAACTCACCGAACCGGTGGTCTACCTGTTCACCGATCTGCAGTTGAGTGGCTGGTCGGAGTTCCGTGGTGGTGAGAGTGCTGTGACAGTTCCGGAGGGAACCGAGTTACGGCTGGTCAATGTCGGCAGCGGTCGTGCTCTGGACAATCTCGCACTCATCGGCGCCTCTCCAGCCCCATCGCGAGTGATCGTTGGTTTGCCGGTGACGTTGCGGGCTCGGATTCGCAACTATTCGGCGTCGCAGAGCAGCCCGAGCAGTTTTGCCGTCACCACCAGTATCAATGGCCAGCAGGTCGATCGGCAGACGATGGCGATCGCAGCGGGCAAGACGGACGAATTGGAGGTGGTCTACATTCCGACCGAATCCGGGACACTCAAGGGCCAATTCGAAATCCCCGACGACCCGTTTCTCGACGACAACGTCTTCCGCTTCACTCTGGACGTCCGGCCCCAGGTGGGCGTGCTACTTGTCAACGGCAATCCCAACCCGATCCCGCTCGAGGATTCGGCACTCTATATCAGGACTGCGTTGACGGCATCGGATCGGGTCGACGAGTCAGCAGTTGATGGGGCCGTCGATGCAGCTGCCGAAATCGATTTGGCGGACTCTCTCGAAAGTCGACGCGAGTTCGTCCGTTCGCTCGACGTCCGCGAGATCACTCAAAAGGGACTCAACGCCGACGCCTTGCAGAGTGCGGTGGTGGTGATCCTGGCCGACTGTGGGGGATTGGATGCCGGGCGGTTCACTCTGTTACGCAATTTCGTCAACACCGGTGGCGGATTGATCGTGTTGCCTGGTGAGAAGGTGAACCCCGAGATCTACACCAAGCAGTTCTTCCCGAACCCCAACGATGCGAAAGCACCGATGCTGGCGGCGTCGTTGGCTGTTGCGGTGGGCGATCCGACCAAGACCGACACATTTTTGAAGTTCGCCGGCATCGATTTTTCGAGCCAGATCCTATCGGTGTTCACCGGCGGCAAGACGCCCTATCTGACCCGCGTACAGGTTTACCGTCATTTTCCGTTGACGTTGCCCGTGGAGCGTGGGAGCAGTTGGCCATTGATTGCGTTTTCCGGCAGCAATGCTCCGGCGTTGATCGAAGGCCATTACGGCGACGGCCACATCGTACTTTCGGCCTTTCCGTTCCATTCGAAGTGGACCAACCTGCCGATGCGTCCGGAGTTCGTACCGTTGGTACTGCGGATGGTCAGCCACGTAATGAGGCAGCCGGAATTGAGTGGACCGAGCGTAGTGATGGCGGGTGGGACGGCCGAGTTCTTTGCCGAGGAGGCAAGTTGGGATCCGGTGTCGGCGAAGGTGACTGGTCCGGGCGGCCAGATCAGTCCGCTGGAGCAGTTCCAGCGTTCGCGAACTCGGCTGGTCGGAGCCTTCCAGCGGACGGTTTACCAGGGGTTCTACGATGTGGAGGTGCGTGGTGGCAGTACCGAGCGGCCCAAGGAGGGTCGACTGTCGTTTGCCGTGAATCTTGCCGCCGGGGAATCGGACTTCAATACGCTTGGCGGAAACCTGAAACGGACCGACGGTTCGGTGGAGGCGACCGAGAGAATAGAGCGAGTGGCCCTTCGCACGGTCGAAATGCTTGACGGACTCGAAGCCGGGACATCGTTGCAGGTGATCGATGCCACTGCCGAGGCTCAGCAGCAGTTCGGTGAGCCGGGGACACAGAACGAAATCTGGCGATGGCTGATCTTTGTGATGTTCCTGGTCATCGCCGCCGAGTTCCTACTCTCGACTCTCAGCGGACAGGTTGCCGGCGAGCAGGATGACACGACCATCGAACGGATCAGGCAGTTGAGCCCCGGAGACTGGGTTGGTCGAATGACCGGAGCCGACGTAACCGACGAGGCACCGACGGGAGCAGCGAGCGAATGACACGGCTGGACTTGCCAGGCAGGTACATAGACTCCAATTGACAATCTCATCTTCCGGACATTGAATATATCATTCAAACACAAGTCGGCGCTGATGCGTTGATGGATGCTTCCGAACGAGGACGACTCATGACGACCCATCAGTCTGATCAAGACAAGAACGGCCAGCGTGACGGTACCGGTCGGATCGGGAGTTCGGCGGTGTCGTCGAGTCCCGACACGACAGCGATTCGTTTCCTGGTGTCTCGGACACGTCGCCTGCTGCGATCGACGTGGGTAGCGACGGGTCTGTTGGCCAGTTTCGGCTTGGGGCTGTTGCTGGTGATTGCGATGACGATGACCGACTTTGTGGTTTCGAGTGTTGTGCCGTCCGAGTGGACGGTGTTGCGAGCGATCGCGTTGATGCTGATGGTGGTTCCGACGACGTGGGCGGTGATTGCCGGAGTGTTGCGGCCGTTGTTCCGTCGACTGTCGAGTGTTCTGATTGCTCGTCGCATCGAGACTCAACTGCCCAAGATCCACAATCGGCTGGTAACGTGCATCGATCTGGAGTCCGCTGACCAGCAGGTTGCGGTTTCGGCGGCGTTTTACCGCAAATTGGTGTCCGAGGCATTGGAGCGGATCCAGGGATTCAATCCACGTCGCGTTCTGGACATGGGGAACCTGCGTCGTGCGAGTGTGGTGGCGACGGTGGGCGTGTTGGCCCTGGCGGTGATTTTCATTCCCGGCGTTAGAACGGCGATGGCTCGGGTGTTCAACCCGTTCTCGGATATCCCACCGGCCGGCTACGTGGCCTACACCGTCAAGGTGGGCAACTCGCAACAGCAGCAACTCGGCGATGGCTACGTCGTCCGCGGCGACGACGTGGATTTCCTGGTCGAATTCACTGACGAGCGGACGTTGCACCCGGACGAGTCGTTGCAGTTGGTGATCGAGACGACCAACGACGAGAACGAGCCGGTTGTGATCCGTCATGCGTCGCCCATCTCGGCCCGCCTGGAGTCTCAAGGCGGGCGTGCTCTCTGGCGTTTGGGCTTGAAGGGACTCGAACACGACTTTCATTACCGGGTCATTGGCGGCGGCACCTATACGCGTCGTTACCGAGTCGAGATGCTCGAACGTCCTCAGATCGTCCGCGTGACGACTAGGCTGAGTTATCCGGAGTACATGGAGAAGCCCGACCGATTCACTCCGGTGGCCGATGTCGAGGGTCCGGTGGGCAGCAGCGTTGTGGTTGGCGTGGTCTCCGAGGGCGATGTTCACGAAGGGCGGATCGAGTTCCTTGAGTTGAAGCGAATCGTTCGTAAGGTCACCGATCGGCGGCGGCGAAACTGGTTCGCGTCGACCCGACCTCAGGGAACTGCACCGAGCGGCACGTGGGCTATCGACTCGCTCGCCGGCCGGGACGCTCACACTGACCCACCCAACATCGCCGCTCATTCGCACGGCTTCACCCGTGCACCCGAGCCGTTCCTGGTGGGTGCCGATGAGGTGCTGTTTGCGACGGTCTATCTGCCGCCGGACCAGACGCCTCGACAGATCATGCTCAAGTGGCACGACGGCACGGGCTGGGAGCACCGGGCGTTTTGGGGCGAGGATCTGGTCGGTGAAGGCAAACCGGGCACGGTATCTCGGTTCCGAGTTGGCGACCTGCCCGAGACGGGTCGGCTGGTGACACTTGAGGTTCCGGCCCGCAGCGTGGGACTGGCCGGTCGAGCCATATCGGGCATGATGTTCAGCCTGTACGGCGGTCAGGCCCTCTGGGGCGATTCCGGTGCGATGTCACCGGCCGAGGAAACCGTCGTGGAACTGCTGCCGACCGGCCAGACTTTCGAACTGAAAGCCGATCAGCCAGACGATTCGAATGCACTTGACGAGGGCCAGAGTTACTTCAGCGGGACCTTCCCGCTGCTCGATAACGGACTGTACCGAGTGCAGCTGAAGAACAAGGCCGACCGCTACAACCAGCCGATGGCCGAAGCGACGATCGTGGCGATCCTCGACAATCCGCCTCAGGTGATCATCGAACGACCACGCCAGACGCTGGTCCTGTCGCAGCCTCAACCAGTACCCGTCTTCATCACTTCGTTCGACGATTTCGGCGTGAAGGAAGTGGTCCTGAGTGTGAAGACAGGTGATCAGGATACGTTTGTCAGCGAACCGGTCGTGACGCTTAGCCCGCCACTCGAAAACGACCATCGCAACATTACGCTGGATCTGGCCGACCGAGGTCTCGAGACCGGCGACACGCTGACCTATCGGGTCTTGGTGCGGGACGGCAAGAACCAGAGTGGCCAGACGATTGACTATGTGATCCAGATCAAGAACGACAACAACGCGGCAGACAAGCAGCTCGATCGGCTCGAAAAACAAACCGATACCCTGCGCGACAAGTTGGCCGACCTGGTCGCGAAGCAAAAGCAGATCCAGGACAAGTCGGAGCAGTTGGAACAGGACGCTCGGGACCTGACCGAGAAGTTCGAAGCGGCTCGGGAGGAAGAGGCCAAGGGGGACGAGGCAAAACCGGACGCGACGCCCAAGGCCGATCCCAAGGCGAAGCCGGACGAGCAGCCGGTCGAGCTGACGGCCGAGGAGCAGAAGACGCTCGATCAGTTGAAGGCCGAGCTCAACAAGTTGGCGACCGCGGAGAACCAGAACGCTCAGTTGTCCGAGCAGGTCAAGAACGACCTGGGGGCATTGGCGAAGCAGGCTGCCGAGAATCCGCTGGTGCCACCTCAGGTGGCCGAGCAGATGAAGAAGCTGGAAAACGCTTTCGAGAAGGCGGCGGTCGATCCGTTGAAGCGGCTTGCTGAGGAGATCAAGAAGGCGGCCGATCCCAAGCAGCAGGACACCAAGCTGCCGAAGATCAACAAGCAGGCCGAACGAGTTCAGAAGGACCTCGAAGCGATCCAGAAACGCATGGACGCATTGGCTCGAGCACAGCGAGACAGTCGCGAGGACCCGAAACAGGCCCTGCAGGAACTGAAGAAGGACCTGCTCGAACAGAACGCCGACCTGACCCGCGATGCGTTGCAGGAGTTGCGAGACTACCTGGCGAAGCTGCAGGCCGATCTCAACAAGCAGCAGAACAAGGAGCAGGACCTGTTGAAGGACAGCCAGCAGGAACTGGCCTCCGAAGCACTCCGAAAGGCACTGGAACTGCAGCAGGACGAGACGGCCAAGAAGAGCAACAAGGACCTGAAGACGGCCAAAGATCTGCTTGGAGCCGAACCAAAGGCTCAGGACAAGAGTGCTAGCAAGACGGATGGCAAGAACCAGGCTTCCAACAAGAAGAACGATCTGGCCGATCCGTTGATGCCGCCCGCTGGCGATCCGGTTGCCAAGGATGGGGCCGATCCTCAGGGCGAGAACCAGCCGAAGGATGCCAAGCAGCAGGATCGGGCCAACAAGGGTCTGCCGGATCTTGAGGGTCTCAAGGCGGACGTCGATCCGAAGTTTCAGAAGCTGCTCAAAGATCTGCAGGCTCGGATGAAGAAGCGTCAGACCGACGGCAAGCCGGCAGGTGATCCCGAGCAGTTGAAGCGACTCGAGAACCTGAACCAGGCCCAGCAGGCACTGAAGAACTCGGACAAGTCCTTGGAAGCATTGCGTGAGCAGATCGAATCGGCTCAGCAGAAGTCGGCCCAGAGCCAGCAGCAGCCGACCTCACAGCAGCAGAAGGCATTGGACGAGATCGAAAAGGCCTTGCAGCAGCCATTGATGGCACGCGCTCGCGAGATGATGCGGCGGATGCAGCAACAGAAGGCTCAGCAACAGAAGCCGGACCCACAGCAGGCGGCCCAGCAGAAGAGTGACGAGCCGATGCCGCCCCCGTCGACTTTGGCTAACGCACTGGTGGCTAACGAGAATCCGGATGGCGAGGGGACCGAGTCGGTTCTGGTCGATCTGGACAAGCTCGACGTGGAAACCCGTCGGGTGATTCTGAAGATGCAGCCACGGGAACGCGAGGAATTGTTACAGGGGTTGCGTGAGGAAGGTCCGAAGGCCTACCGAGGCTTTATCCGCGACTATTTCAAGAAGCTGTCACGGGCTCGGGCGAAGGGGCCAGTGAAGTGAAATCGAATTCGGCTTGTTGAGCCGATCGTACAGGGGGAGGGCGCAGTTCGAGGATGCTCGAGTCGTTGTTGCGGTCAATCGGTGTAGCCGACGAGATGGTCGAGAACATCTCGGACACTCACGTCGCCTTCCAGCGTCCGTTGTGGCTGTACGCCTTGTTGTTGTTGATCCCGGCCGGCTGGTTCATCTACACGCGTCAGCGTCGCAATCTGTCGACGGTCGCGCGTCGGTTCGTGATTGCGTTGACTGCAACACGAGTCTTCGTGCTGTCGATGTTGATCCTGGTCTTGGCCAGTCCGGTTTTGCGGTTGACCGAGGAGATCATCAGGAAGCCGATCCTGGCGGTTGTGTTTGACGCATCGCAGAGTATGCATTTGCCGGCAGGCCCTTTCGAGACGGATGACGAGCGATTGTTGGTCGCACGGGCTGCTGGATTGGTGACCGCCGATGTCGCCACGCTCGACTCGGACGTCCTGGCAACGATCAACGACTTCGGTCGAGTGCAATTGGCCGAAGCAGCGGTTCGGGCGTCTCGCGAGTCGGTTTTCGACAAGTTGTCCGAGAAGTATGACGTGCAGTATTTTGCGTTTGCCCGGCGTCTGGAGCCGATCGAATTGGGACTTGGCAAGGGGAGCCAGGGTGCCGAGGGTGGCCAATCCACTTCGGAATCTCCCGCCGGCATATCGGTCACTCAACCCAACGCGTCGTATTTGGGTGACGCGGTGTTGGGGGTTTTGGATCGAGCGTCGGGTCAGCGAGTCAGCGGGGTCGTGTTGTTTTCGGACGGTCAGAACACGGGTGGAGCCAGTCCGGCGGATGCAGCGGCGGCGGCTCGATCCTACCGTCGCGACGGGGCTCCGGTGTTCGCCGTACCGATCGGTTCGACAGCCGACATCAAGGACGTGGCCATTGTTGACGTGTACACCAGCGGTTTGGTGGCCAAGAAGGACACCGTGCGTGTACACGCCACGATCGAGGCTCATGGATTCGACGGCCAGGCGATCCAAGTCGAACTGGTGTCTCATTCGCATGACGGCGAAACGGTATTGGCGAGCCGTGAGCTGGTATTGAGCGGGACGGAGCAGCAGCAGGTCGAGTTGACCTTCGTGGCCAAGGAGGCGGGGCCACAGTACCTGGAGGTGCGTGTACCGGAGCAGGCGAGCGAGAGTCGGCAGTTGCGTGCCAACAACCACGACGTGGCCTTTGTACGGGTTAGTGACGAGAAGCTGAAGGTGTTGCTGCTGGACGGTCGTCCGCGATGGGACTTCCGCTTCCTGAAGAATGCTCTCAGACGCGACAACGGTGTGGCCGGTCGGTTGACGACGGACGATCCCGAGGTGGTGGTCGAAACCGAATGGCGACGCCAGCCGGAGGCCGAGCGGGCCAAGTGGATTCCGTCGACGATCGAGGAGTTCAGTGAGTACGACGTGATCATTCTCGGCGACGTTTCACCAGAACTGCTCACTAGCGAGCGTGAAGACCTACTGATCCGGGCGGTACGTGAGCACGGCGTGGGGCTGATTGTCGAGGCGGGCCCCGTGTCGATGCCTCATGCCTACGGAGCCGATTTTCAGGAACTGTTGCCGGTGGTGGTCGAGGAGGGTGTGGCCGGTCGTGAGGCGAAGGTGTTCGAACCGTTTCGGATGGAGTTGTCGGCCAGCGGAGCGGTTCACGAGTCGATGGTGTTGTACGAGGACACCGGGCGAAACCAGTTGGTTTGGAGTCGAATGCCCGAGTATTACTGGTGTGCGGCGGTCGAGCGATTATCGGCCGGAGCCGAGGTGTTGGCCTGGAACCCGTCGGTCAGTTTGGCTCAGGGCAAGTTGCCGTTGATCGCCTGGCATTCGGCCGGAGCGGGCAAGGTAATGTTTGTTGCCACCGACTCGACCTGGCTGTGGCGTCGTACGGTCGGAGACCGATTCTTCTACAAGTTCTGGGGTCAGAGCCTGAGATTTCTGGCGGCGGCGGACGAATCGGTTGGGACGAAGAGCTTCATCGTGGTGCGGCCGGTACGGGTACAGCCGGGCGAGGAGGCGACGATCGAACTGAGAGCGTTCGCCGATGAGGAAGGGGCCTCTCGAGAGGAGCCCGAATTGGTGGTGGCGATCGAGGGGCCGGGAGCGAGCCGTTCGGTGAAGATGTTGCGTGACACGCGACAGCCGGGGCTTTACCGAGGCAGTTTCCTGCCGACTCGGCCCGGCAAGCACTCGATCACGTTCACTCCACCCACGGGTGACCCGAACCAGCGTGCCGATGCGTTGCTCAACGTGATGATCGCTCCCGAAGAGTTCCGGCACCCTCAGCTCAACCTCGCCACGCTCGAAGGTCTGGCACAGGCCACCGGCGGATCGGTGATCCCGCTGGATCAACTGGGATCACTCGAACGAAAACTGATCGGCAAGACCTTGACCACCAGGCGACAGGACCAGGCCACGATCTGGGACAACTGGTTGGTGCTCGTCTTACTGGTCGTTGTCTATTCGATCGATGTCGGCATCCGCCGGCTGATGGGACTGTCGTGACACCGACTTGGACAGTTCAGACAATTCCACCAGTTCACGCAGCTCAATCAACGGGCCAACCATGAATCGTCTGCGGATCACATTCTTCTGGCCGACTGCCACGTTGCTGTCGGGCTTGGTCCTGGCCACATGTTGGGTGATTGTCGTGTCCGGTTCAACCGATTCCGCCCACCTTCAGGCTCAGCCCAAGCCCCCCACAGCCAAGGCTGCGACGGCCGACATTCTGACCGAGACGGAGATCATCGAGCGGGTGACCGGTGCATTGGACCGTTCGGTCAAGTATCTCGCAGGGGTGCAGATCCGCGACGAATCGTCGATGGACGGAGCCTGGGACGACTGCAATGCTCCGAACGCAATGGCCATTCTTTCGATCATGGGTCGAGGGCATGTACCGGGTCGGGGACCGTACACCGACGTGCTCGAGCGGGGCAAGAAGTACCTGCTGCGGACTCAGGAACCAAGCGGTCTGTTTCGTTCGAAGCGGATTCCCGGTTCGGGACCGATGTACTCGCACGGGCTGACCACGTTGTGCATGGCCGAGATGTACGGCATGGATGCGGATCCCGAGCTCGAGGAGAAGTTGAGGAAGGCGGTCGATTTGATTGTGCGGTGTCAATCTGCAGCCGGAGGCTGGCGTTACCAGCCGAACCCGAGCAGCCAGGACGTCAGCGTGACGGTGATGCAGGTGGTGGCATTGCGAGCGGCGAACAACGCCGAGATTCCGGTGCCGCAAAAGACGATCGACAACGCGGTCAAGTACATCAAGAAGTGTGCTCATCCCAAGGGTGGTTTCGGCTACACCGGTCCGGCCCAGGGGCCTCACACGACCGCCGCCGGGATTCTTTCGCTGCAGCTGCTGGGCCATTACAACGACCCGACGGTCACGCGTGCCCTGGAGTTCATGTCGAAGGTCCCGGTCACCTGGGGCAAATCGCGTGGTGTGACCTATTTCTATTACTTCCATTACTACGCGATCCAGGGCAACTACCAGGCTGGCGGCAAGTACTGGAACCAGTGGCATCCTCAGGTCCGCGAGATGTTTCTCGAGCGGCAGAACGAGAATGGCAGTTGGGCCATGCCGAAGGGGATGTCCGAGACGGCCAGTGTGGTCGGTCGCAACAATGTTTACTGGACGGCGATGGCGTCGCTGGTTCTGGAGGTCTACATGCATTACTTGCCGGCCTACCAACGCTAGAATCATCAGCCGCAGCACGACGACCTGGAGGCGGGTTCTGGTGGCTGCCTGGCTTGACCCATGCCCACCGTTGAGGATGGATAGTGATGAAACACGAATCCCGTACCCGCCTGGTTCCTGGTCCGAGTGTTCTGGGCCCGCTGGCAGTGATGTTGTCGATCCTGGTATCGGTATCGGCATCGTCATCGGCCGCCGATCGCTACGAGGGGTCGCCGGTCGCTGCGGCACTGGTCAAGGCTGACGCGGCGGTCGAGAGGATTGTGGCGGTGTCGGCTGCGAAGCGGTCGTTTACCAATACGATCGTCGCGATCGACGACCTGATCGTGCAGCTGCGTCTCGACACCGAGTTTCTGCAGTTCATGGCCTATGTCTCGCCTGATACCGCCTTGCGGAATCAGGGTCAGCGGGCCGAGGTGAGTGTCAGGAACTGGATGATCGCGGTGTTGAAGCGAGACGATCTGTATGGAGCGATCCAGGCGTTTGCCGATGGCGAACCGAAGCTGAACCGAGAAGACGCACGGCTGCTGGAACGGACGCTGCGAGATTACCGGCGGGCGGGGATGGCGTTGCCGGTCAAGCAGCGTGAGGAATTGAAGGAGTTGCAGGTTGAGTTGAGCGAGAAGTCGATCGAATTCGAAACGACGATCCGTGCCGATGAGACGCGTGTGCCGTTGACCAGGGCGGAACTGAAGGGGATGCCCGATCAGTGGTTCGAGACTCAACCGATCTCCGACGGCATCTACATGGTCGGCATGGACTACCCGTCGTTCTTGCCGCTGATGGACTATTGCGAGAACGAGCTGACTCGGCAAAAGGTCTGGATCGCCTACAAGCGACGGGGCGGGTTGAAGAACGTGAAGCAGATCGAGGAGATTTTGTTGTTGCGGGCGAAGGTGGCCAGCCTGCTGGGCTACTCGCACCCGGCCGATTACGAGACGGAGATCCGCATGTCGAAGTCGGCGTCGACGGTGATCGAATTCTACAAGAAGTTGCGTCCGTTGTTGCGGAAGAAGGCGAAGCTCGACTTTGCTGAGTACACCGGTGCGAAGCGCAAGCACACAGGTCGCCCGGACGCGAAACTCAAGCCATGGGACCAGTCGTTCTACGAGAAGCGATTGATGCGCGACAAGTACTCGGTCGATTCCGAAAAGGTCCGCGAGTACTTCCCGCTGGACCGGGTCATCGGCGGCTTGTTCTCGATCACCCAGTCGCTCTACGGTCTCAGTTACAAGGAGATTACCGACCAGGCCAAGACCCTGGGCACTCCGATTTGGCACCCTGATGTCAAGCTGTACGAGGTGACTGACATCGCGAGCAAGACGGTGATCGGCCGCTTCTTTCTGGACCTGCACCCTCGGCCCAACAAGTTCGGCCACGCCGCTCAGTGGGGCCTGCATCCGCGGAAGGAATGGGCCGACGGACGCGTACAAAGGCCTCTGGCCGCATTGGTGTGCAACTTCACCAAGCCGACCAGCACCGCTCCGTCGCTGCTGACTCACGACGAGGTCGAGACGTTCTTTCACGAGTTCGGGCACTGCCTGCACACGATCCTGACCGAATCGAAGTACGGGGAGTTCTCGGGGACATCGGTCGCCCGGGACTTTGTCGAGGCTCCGTCGCAGATGTTCGAGCACTGGGTCTGGGATGCCAAGGTGCTCAAGACGTTTGCTCGGCACTACAAGACCGGAGCCGAGTTCCCCGACGAACTGCTGGACGGGATGGTCAAGGCCAAGTACCTGGGTTCGGGCATGAAGGCCGAGCACCAGATCTACTATGGGATGGTCGACATGACGTATCACTTGAAGCCTGATGGCAAGGTCGACACGACGCAGGTTGGCCTGGATCTGTACGACGAGATCGAACTGTACGATTCGGTGCCGGGGACTCATTTCCAGGCCGCCTTCGGGCACCTGACCGGGTACCAGGCCGGCTACTACGGTTATCTCTGGAGCCTGGTGTACGCCGAGGACATGTTCCAGCGGTTCCAGGAGTTGGGGATGTTGAGTCCCAAGGCGGGTCGCGAGTATCGCAAGACGATCCTGTCGCGTGGGGGCACGGTCGACGAGATGCAGATGGTCCGCGAGTTCCTGGGCCGCGAGCCGCGGATGGAGCCGTTCCTGAAGAACCTGGGCCTGGAGATCGAGTGATGGCCAGGACGTATCGTGTCGGGATCATCGGGCGGACCGGCAAGGGCAACTACGGTCACGGTCTGGATGTTGTCTGGAAGGGTGTTGCGAGTTGCGAGGTGGTGGCCGTTGCCGACGACAACAAGTCGGCATTGGCTGGCGCGATGACTCGCACCGGGGCGACGAAGGCCTATGCCGACTACCGCGAGATGCTCGACAAGGAAAAGCCCGACATCGTGTCGATTTCGCAGAGATGGATCGATCGGCACCACGAGATGCTGATGGCGGCGATCGAGATGGGCTGCCATGTCTACATGGAAAAGCCGTTCGTGCGAGACCTGGTCGAAGCGGATGCGGTGGTTGAGGCGAGTGAGATGAAGCATGTGAAGTTGGCCATCGCACACGGCAATCGCTATTCGCCTCAGGTCCAGATCGCTCGCAAGCTGATTGCCGACGGGCAGATCGGGCAGGTGCTGGAACTGCGAGGTCGTGGCAAGGAGGATTCTCGGCGAGGTGGTGGCGAGGATTTGTGGGTGCTGGGGACTCACATGCTGGACCTGATGCGAGTCTTTGGTGGGGACGTGGAGAGTTGTTTTGCTCGCTGTTTTGACAAGGGAGTGCCGACGAACTCGTCGCATGTCTACAACGGCAACGAGGGCATCGGTCCGCTGGCGGGAGACACGATCGATGCCAGTTATCGGTTCAAGAGTGGCATCAACGGGTACTTTTCGTCTCATCGAGGCCAGGGCAGTCGTTTTGGGCTGAAGGTGTTTGGTTCGAAGGGCGTGATCGACTTCCAGTCGGGGTATGGCAAGACGGCCTGGCTGTTACGGGATGCGGCCTGGTCGCCGGGTCGGTCGGGGTCGAAGTGGGAGCCGATTTCGAGTCTGGGAGTTGGGAAGCCCGAGCCGAAGGGGGCTGGTCATGGATCCAATCATGTGGCGGTGGTTGATCTGATCGATGCGATCGAGAAGGATCGCCAGCCGATTTCGAGCGTTTACGACGCCCGTGCGGCGACCGAGATGATTGTCTCGGTGTTCGAATCGCACCGTCAGGGCCGCCCGGTGGCGGTGCCGTTGGAGAATCGCAGGAACCCGCTGACGCTGCTTGGTGACTGACTGTTTGGGGTCAGACGTCACCCGTGGCCGGGCC
>Ga0114999_10000331_pt1 | contig 70346 bp, 47 predicted proteins | sample ArcticOcean_MG_C_3_FD_89820 | JGI IMG/M metagenome (GOLD analysis project Ga0114999, IMG submission 89820) | Marine microbial communities from western Arctic Ocean - ArcticOcean_MG_CB8_126 | ecosystem: Environmental > Aquatic > Marine > Oceanic | place: Arctic Ocean: Canada Basin | collected...
CTGCGGTGGCTGCGGTGTTGTTGGCGGCGGTGTTGTTGGTTGGTCCTGTACAGGGTCAGGAGGCGACGAAGGCCGCTGCCGCTCAACCGGTGGTGAATCCGTCCGAGTCGGCTGGTCCGTCGAAGAAATTCGAGCAGTGGATTTACGTTCCGTACCGGGACTTGAAGTCGGTTTTCGACAAGCATCCATCGGCGGTATTTCTTCCGTACAGCGAGTACTTGCGATTGTGGGAGCGTGCTGCAGTTGCGGACCGGGTTGCGAAGGGTCCTCCGGTCGAGGGCGTGATCACTCAAGCGGATTACGTGGCGACGGTGGACGAGAGTCTGGCTCGGATCAAGGCGACGTTGAGTGTCCAGGTGTTGGGCAAGAGTTGGTCGGAGATCCCGATCCAATTCGGCAAGGCGGCGATCGGCCGGGTGACGGCGACCTTGGATGGCAAGGCGACCCAGGTCTTGCTCCGCGGGACTGGTGCGGGTCGTTACGCGTTGTTGTTTCCCGAGTCGGGGATTCATACGGTGACGTTCGAATTGACGGCTCGGATTCGAGCTTCGGCCGAGGGTCATTCGTTCGAGTTGGATTGTCCGACCGTGGGGATGACGACGTTCGAATTGAGTGTGCCTCGTCCCGAGCAGGCCGTCGACCTGACGCCTCGATTGGTGGCATTGCCGGTCAAATCGGCCGAGGGTCGCACTCGGGTACGTGCCCGCCTGGGTGCGACTCCGAAGATCACCGCATTGTGGTATCCGCGTGTTGGCCAGAAGCCGGACATGGATTTGTTGACGAGTGTTTCGAACTACCAGCACATCTCGGTCCGTGACGGCCTGGTTCATACCGACGTATTTCTTCACCACGAGATTCTGCGTGGCGAGTTGACCGAATTGAGGATCGCGGTGCCATTGGGTCATCAGATTCTGGACGTCGCATCGACGTCGGCCAAGATCCGCAAGTGGGTTCCGGTGACCGAGGAGAAGCGTCAGGTGGTGACTGTCGAGTTCATTGGTGGTGTACGTGGTAAGTTTGTTCTCGAGGTGCACACTGAGCGTCCGGCTCCGGCGATGGGCGAAGTCTTCGCGGTGTCTGGAGTGGACACGGGCGGGATCGAGAAGTCGACGATCGACGATCCGGGGATGACGATCCACGGCATCCATTCCCTGGACGCCGTTCGCGAGAGTGGCCAGGTCGTGTTGACTCACGGCTCGGATCTCACGCTCAACGTCATTCCTCCGCGTGGCTTGGTGAGAATCGAGCCGGCCGAGGTGTTTACATCGATCCGGCGTCCCGGCGGTCGGTCGTACAAGTATTTCAGTCCGCGATTTGATTTGCAGGTGTCCTACGAGCCGGTGCAGCCACGGATCACGGTCGACCAGGCCACTCAATTGGTGTTCCGAGACGCCGAGTTGCGGAGTGTGTCTCGGTTGAAGTACACGGTCGAGCGTGCGGGGGTCTTCGAGTGGAAGCTACGCTTGCCGGCGGGTTTGGAACTGGATGGAGTCACCGGTGACGCGTACAAGGAGCACAGTTTCGACAAGGCATCGCGTCTGTTGACGGTGGTGTTGGCTCAGCGCCGGCAGGGAACAATGACCCTGACAATCAACTCACACAAGCCATTTGACGGTGAGGCCGAGACGGTGGACGTGCTGTTGCCGGTGATCGAGCCACTGGGAGTGGTTCGCGAGAACGGGACGATCACCGTGTATGCTCCGGACGCGTTCGAGGTGATCACGGACGAGCAGAAACTGTCTGGGATCCAACCCAATCCCAGCGGCAGTGTGGGAGCCAGGGTGGGTCGTGCCCGCTTGGCCAGCACGTGGCAGTACACATCGTATCCGACGGACGACGCTTCCCGGCAGTTGGCATTGCCGGTCACCACCCGTCGCCGCCCGACCAGGTTGTCGGCCACGGTCGCCACGACGGCCAACGCTCGTCGGCAGCTGGTCGATGTGGATTCGAAGGTGATCTTCACGGTCGAGTTTGCTGGAAAGGACACGTTCCGAATCCGGGTCCCCGAGTCGATCGGCCAGGACGCTCAGATCACCACCACTCGGACTTCCGGAGGCGCCTCGACCCTGGTTCCCATCCGCGAGAAGTCGGCTGGTGAATCCGAAGACGGCTGGGTGACCTGGACGATCGTGATGCAGCAGGAGTTGACCGGACTGGTGGCTTTTGATGTCAGTTGGAACGTGAAGACGAACGGCGACGGGTCGAGTGAGTCGGGCGGGTCGGGCGAAAACACCAAGATCCAGGTCCAGCCGCCTCAGGCCTTGGATCTCGACAACGACAACATCACCGGCGAAGTGGTGATCAAGAAGGCTGATGCGTTGGAGGTCAAGTGGCCGACCGACGAAGAGTTGTCTGGCGGCGGGCTCGAGTACATCGACGTACGGGAGCTGAAGTTGTTGCCGACGGCCGGTTCGGCCGCGTTCCGCTTTCACACTCAACCGGTCAGCATCGAGATTTCGACTCGAAAGTTCGAATCCGAGAAGGTGGTGCAGACGGTTGTGTCTCGGGGCCTGGTCGAGATTGTGATCAACAAGGACGGCACGGCGGCCGTCCGGGCCAGGTACCGGCTGAAGAGCAGCGAGCGTCAGAGGCTGCGGGTGGACATGCCGAAGGGGGCGAGTTTGTCCGGGGTGTTTGTGGACCAGAGGAAGGTGCCGGTCGAGAAGTCCGGGGGGAGCGGTGGGAGCGGTGGGAGCGGTGACGGTGAGTCGACCGAAGCGGGTTGGACGTCCTATTCATTCAACGTGGCTGGGACGAAGACCGACGAGGAGTTCTTTCTTTCGATCCGTTACGACCAGAAGCAGGCGGAGTTCTTTGACAGTTGGTTTGGCAGTACCGAGCCGATCCTGTTGCCTCAGATCGGAGGCGTCGCGTCGGGCGAGCGTGAGGTGGTGACTCAGGAAATGCGGGCCGTGGTGTTTGTGCCTCGGGAGTACAAGTTGGTCGGTGTGCCCGAGGGCTTCGTGACACTCAGGGAACCCTACGGACGACTCGAACGCTGGTTCGACAACCAGCAACGCACGTCGACTTTGGGTTCGCTTCCCGTGCAGGGCCGTCCGTTTGTCTATGGAAACCTTGGCGGGTCACAGACCTTGGCGACGACCTGGTGGGAGACGTCATCGATGGCAGCGGGGATCAGCATTCCGATCTTCGCCATCGGATGCGTGCTGCTGTGGACTCCGTGGAGCAACCGTCTGAGTGTTGTGTTGGTGGGGATGTTTGCCGTGTCTCTGTTGTCGTTGTCGTACGCCGACAGCGTGGCCGAAGCGTTGTTGGCGGGTCGATGGGGGATCGGCTTCGGCGTAGCCACCTGGATGCTTGCGGCGGTGATCGGATTCCAGAGGTCGACCGATTTCTCGTCGATCTTCGGCTCGGTAGCCGGGAAGGTGTCGAGTGTTCTGAAGTCCGGCAAGGCGTCCAGTCCTGGCGCGAGCGACAACTTGGCTGAAGACCAACCGAGCGACGAGCCGGGTTACGAGCCGGTCGTGGTGGAGGACGGGTTGACGGGTGAGGGTGCAGAGGAGTTGGAATCGGCTGACGAGGTGGACGGTGAGGATTCCGACACCGGCGGTTCGGATGAAGCGGGTGAATCTGACGAAACCGATCAGAGGGAGTCTCGGCCGTGAGTGCATTTCGAACAAAACGACCCAGGCTCAGGCCGCGGACGGTGATGACCTCGAGGTGGTCCTCGGTGTTGTTGATTGCGGTGTTGACGACATTAGCCAGTCGTTTGCCGGCCCAGTCACCAGCCCGGCCATCCGACGGTTCCAAGCGACCTCGTCGGGTGTACATTCCGATCGAGGAGTTGGGCGTGGTGATCGACCGCGACGCTCGCGGCGTGATGCTCGAGAAGTCGGAATACACCGAGTTGCGAGCGATGGCGGCCAAGAACGAGTCGACTCGGCCTCGCGTTCCGGCGTCATTGGCATTGCGTGATGTGGTTTACACGGCGCGTCCAAGCGGCGATCAGTTGTTGGTAGACGTATCGGTTCGTTTCCAGCAATTTGTTCGTGGCTGGCAGTCATTGCGGTTACCACTTCGAGGAGTATCGGTCGAGCGTGCCGAGTTGGGTGGCCAGCCGGCCAAGGTGGCTCGATTCCAGCTGACTCGGAACAAGTCGCGCGTATCGGGATTGGAGTTGTTCCACGACACGCTAGGCGAATCGAGTTTGGAGTTGGGTTTATCGACTCCATTGGCGTCGGTCGGCAGCGACAAGGTTGCGGCATTTGGTCTGGTGCCAGCGGCGACGGCATCGTTGGTGGTTCATTTGCCGGCGGGCAAGCATCTTGTGGTCGACGGATTGTCGGTCCGTCGGCCATCGGCGTCGGATCAGCCGGCGACTTACACTTTGCCGGTTGGAGGTCGCAGCGACATCCGCTTGGCGGTGACGGACCGTCAGACCGAGCGAGCTGGCGATGCGTTGGTGTTTGCATCGACGGCTTTCGGTATTGGAGTGTCGCCCGGTGAGGTGACCTGGCAGGCGGTGACGGGACTGGAGGTGTTTGGTGAGGCTCTGGACGTGTTTGTGGCGAGTGTGCCTCGGACCCTGGAGATCACCGACGTGTCGTCGAGTGGTCTGGAGAACTGGGAGTTGGCTGACGATCCGGGTGACTCGAGATGGACTCGAATCACGTTGCGATACCGCCAGCGGTTCACGGGTTCGCGTCGGGTGACATTCAGGGGCGTGATGACAACGGCGGTCGGCCAGTTGTGGCAGGTGCCCAGGTTGAAGTTTTCGGGAGTCACATCCCACGTCGGCCAGGTGGTGGTCCATTCGCCTCCGGGAGTCCGGCTGCAGGCGGGTCAGGCGAGTGGAGTTCGTCGGGTCTCTGACGTTACGACGTTGAGTGGAATCCTGGGCAAGATCCCAGCCGGCAGCAGTGCGATGCGATTTGACGCTTGGCGTGAGGATTTCAGTCTGTCGTTTGCGACGGAGACGAAGCGTCAGGAGCTGCAGGCGGCGCTGGCGACGATCCTGAGCATATCGGACGACGGGATGGATCTGGCGATCGAGGCGACGATCGAGAGCTTGTTTTCGTCATTGTTCCAGGTCGATTTTTCATTGCCTGAGGGTTGGAACGTCACACTGGTCCGCGTGGCCGGCAAGCCGGTTCCGTGGCAGACGTTGCCCGGTTCAGAGGGTCGTCAGATGTTGCGGGTCGGGTTTGCCAAGGTGATTCCCGAGGGGACGGAGGTGGGCGTCAGCGTGTTGGCCCATCGCGACCTGGAGAACTGGCCGCTGGGAAGTGTCCGGTCTCGTCAGGTGGCCTTGCCGGACATTGCGTTGGAGATTGGTGGCAATGGTGATGAGAGCGAGTCGGGTCTGATCGTCGAGGGTCGTTATCTGATCCGGGCACCGGATGTCTACGACGTCGTCGCTGACGACCTGGTCGGACTCGATCAGGCCAACCTGAAGCTGTCGGGTCAGCGGTTGGGCTACATGTACCAGTCGCCTCGGGTCTCGGGCACATTGCGGATCGGCCGCCGACCGCCTCGGGTGTCGGCCGAATCCCTGACGGTCGCCCGTCTCGATCCTGAAACACTTTCGACTCATCTCGAAACCCATCTCGACATCCAGGGAGGCGGGTTGCGGACGGTGGTGGTCGAATTGCCCGAGTGGGTTGGACAGGACCTGAGATTCCGGGTGTTGGGATCTTCGAGTCGGATTGTGGAGCAGTTGCCCGAGGCCGTGGCGGAGGGACGTCGTCGTTTCCGGTTGAAGCTCGACGAGTTCACTCGCAACCGTCTGTCACTGGCGGTCGACCTGACGATGACACGGGCTGTGGCGAAGGATGCCGGGTCTCGGTTTCCCTTGCCAACGCTGACGGTAGTTGGAGCCGAGCGGGACAACGGTTACGTGGCGATCGAGGCGGCTGACGATCAGCGAATCGATGTGACGGCGATTGAGCGAGCAGTTCTAGAGGGTGATGCAGCGGGTGTTGTAGCGGAATTGACCGAGATCGATCCGATCGATCTGCCGGCATCGACGTATCGGCCAGTCGAGCGGATTGTGAAGGCCTACCGGTACTTGGTTCCCGGCTACCACGTCACATTGGGAGAGACTCGTTTCGACCATGGCACGGTGGCTCGAGCGGTCTGCCACAAGAGCACGGTGACCAGCATTCTGGCCCGGACCGGAGAAATGCAGCATCGGGCGTCGTTTGATCTGACGGCTGCAGGTGTACAGAGCCTGGTGGTTGACCTGCGTGGTGAGCCACGTGAAGGGAGGTCGTTGTGGGCGGTGACGGTCGACGGTCGGCCGGTCAAGGCTCATCGGCGGCAGGGCCAGTCGCAGAGCAAGACATTCGTGGTGGGCTGGCCGGTGGATGCTCGTGGAGCCGGTCGCCATGTGCTGGAGGTGTTTTATCGGTCGGAGGTCGGTCATGAGATTCGCGGTTCGGATCGACTGGTTCAGAACGCTCCATTGGTTTCACTCAAGACCGGCGTGGGAGCTCCGAGTCCGATCGAAGTTCTCGAGCAGGACTGGATCCTGCATCATCCGTGGCAGACTTTGGTCGTGGCATCCGATGGCCGTTTCGTTCCTGGAGATCCTTTGAACCAGGCGAGTGTGCTGGGTGCCATGCGCGATTCAATGAGCAATCTGTCGCCTGGAAGTCTACTGACTCGTTTAGTAGTTCTGTTGATCGTGACCGGGGTGATTGGTGTACTGACGTTGTCGTTCCGTCGCCGCCGTTACGTCGGGTTGGTGACGGCCGCGGGAGCGTTGATGGTGGTGGGCCTGGTCTTGCCGGCCATGCTGTTGTTGGCACCGGTCGGCGCCCGTGGTTTTGCGCTGGGAGTGAATGCTCCGGCCGAGACGGCCGATTCGGTTGCGGGATTGGATTTCGACCGGGCCTTCCAAGACGAGTCTGAAGCCGCCCCGGCCGAGAGTGCTGGTTGGGGTGAGCGTGACGGCGCGGCGGGCACGGGTGGTGGTGGATTCGCTGGCGGTGGCATGGGTGGCGGCATGCCTGGAACTGGTGGTGGCCCCCCGGGTGGTGAATCACTCGACAGGCCTCGCGCGAGCATAGTGGCCGACGTGGCCGAAGATCCCAGATCGAGCACGAGCAAGTCGGAAGAGGGCCGTCGAGATCTTGCGAAGACAGCACGAGGTGAACGACCCGAACAAGATCAACTCAGGCGGCCGACTACGGCGATAGCTCAGTCGGCTCGGCCCAGCACACTGGCGACTCGCCAGACCGCCCCGCCGCCCGCCGGGCGTACGACGGGGAGAGTTGGGGGGATGCAGGGACGCGTTGAGACGGGAGGTGCCAGCCAGGCGCCCGACGGGAGCAGTCAGACAGTGTCCATGGGCGACTCGATCTTGCCTCAGGCTGCCGGCCAATCTGGTGCAGTCATGTCGTTGGCCTTGGAACTCAGGCCACCGGCCGGCACGGTGAAGCGTGAGTTCCATTTCCTGGGCAGTCGCGAATTGTCGGAGGGTTCGGACCTGGACGTCACGTATCAGGACTTCGAGTCTCAGTCGACGGGTCGGGGATTTCTGATCGTGTTAGTGGTGGTCGTCTGTTGGTTTTCACGTCGTCGTCGGATTGTCGAGAGAATGGCGGGTGTGATTGGCGGGTTGGTCTTTCCGCTGGCGTTGGTGACGGTCTTGCCGACTTGGAGTCACATGTATCTGGACGGTCTTTTTCTGGGCGCCGCGGCGGGCAGTGGTCTGTGGTTTGTGTTGGCTTCGATCGGTTGGCTTGGGTCGTGTTGGACCTGGTTGCTGGCCAATCTGAATCGCGACATCATCCGTGTTGGTGGCCTGTTGTTGGCCGTATCGCTGTTGTCCGGCTCACTGGCTGCTCAGGGGAAGACTTCGTCGAAGCCGTCGGTTGCGGTACCGGGTCTGGTTGGTCCATTGGAGGTGGTGCCGTTGGAGCGAGGCCAGGATCCTGCAGATGCCAGCCGCGTGCTGGTGCCACGTGGCGAGTTCCTTCGCTTGTGGAACCTGGCCCATCCCGATCGTCGGGTGTTGCCAGCGGCTCCTCGACCGGGCGTGGTGACTCATGCGTCGTGGACGGCCGTGGTCGTGCCTGCCGCGGAGGGTGTTGCGTCGCGAGTTTCGATCCATGGCGATCTGCAATTGTACAGTTTCCGGGACGGTCAGATCGTGTTGTCGATCCCGATCGGTCCGGTGGCAGTCGGGGGTGCCCGATTGGACGGTCAACCGGCTCCACTGGTAACTCGTGCCGCGTCGAAGGCCAAGCCGAGTGCAGACTCGCTGGCCGTGGTGGTCAACGGGCGGGGTACTCACAGGTTCGAAATCGACTGCGAAGTCCCATTGGGTCAGGCCGGTCCGGCCGGTCAGTTTTCACTGACCCTGGGAGCGGTTCCGGTAGGTCGATTCCGATTCGAGTTGCCCAAGGGTGAGTTCCTGGTTCGAGTCAACGGTTCAACGACTCGGCATCGTCGCAGTGTGAAGAACGGGGTTGAGTCGATCGATTTAGGTGTGGATGCTGGCGGGCTGTTGCGAGTGGCATGGCAGCCGAAGCAGGTGGCCGATTTGGCCGACGGTGTGGTGCAGTTGGAATCGTACACCTCGATTCACGTTTCCGATCCCGGTGTCCGTCACAGTGGTTACTACCGATTCCGTGTTCGGCAGGGTGGATTGCCGGAGGTTGCGTTCGGATTGCCATCCAGCCTGAGGGTCCAGCGGGTGACAGGTGCGGATGTGGGTGGTTGGGAGGTCACGACCGAGGGTGATGCGCGACGTTTGCAGGTATTTTTCCGCCGTCGGATCGATGACGAGACTGTAGTTCGAGTCGAGTTGTTCCAGGACAGAAAGATTGGTGCCCGGCCCAGCGAGTTGATGATCGATTCGATGGGCGTGTTGGGTTTCGAGCGAGACAAGGGTCAGTTGGCGATTCTGATCGACGACCAGTTCACGTCTCGAACCATTTCGAGCAGCAGCTTGCGTCAGGTGGATATTGCGAAGTCGGTTCGTCCGTCGTGGTGCGACAAGGCGGTGCCAATGTCGGGTGCGAAGGTCGTGGTGGCTCCGCGTCTGGTCTACAGCTACATCACTCGGCCATTTGCTCTGTCGTTGCGACTGACGCGTCGGACGTCCGAGGCGACTGCGGTGGCACGTCATGCGGTGCGGATCGAGCACCGCAAGGTTCGAATGGCTTCGCGGATCCGCTGGCAACTGAGCCAGGCCGCTCGAGCGAGTGTCACTCTGGCATTGCCAGTGGACTACCTGCCGGTCAGTGTCGAGGCGACGGCGTTGGCCGACTGGTTCGTGCACCTCGATGAAGACGGGAACCGGAGACTGACTGTCGAATTCGATGGGCCGCGAACGGGATCGATCGAAGTGGCGATTGAAGGCATTTCGCCTCGAGCGTCGGACATCCTGGAACTCGAACTGTCAGTGCCTCAGCCATTGGGCCTGGCTCGTCTGACGAGTCAGATCATGGTGTGGTTGGACGAGGCGTTTTCGGCAACGATTGACGAGCGTGGTGGCTGGCGTTCGATCGACCCATCGAGTGCCGACCGGGATCTGCGGCAACTGGATTCTCGCAAGGCGAGTTTCGCATTTGTTCAGGGTGGCACGACCACCGATCTGATCGTACTGAAGGTCAAGCGGGCGGTGCCTGGTCTTCAGGCCACGGCGGTATCGCTGGTCACGGTGACCGACACCCTGGTCGATCATTCGCTGGCCCTGTCGTGGCAGATCGCTCGAGCCGCGTCCGACGAATTCGTGTTCACGACTCCGGGTTGGTTACAAAAGAGTCTGCAGCTTGACGATCCGCGAATCCGCGAAATCCGCCGCCAGGTCGTCGCGGGTACTGGAACCGAGACAGTTCGCTGGACCGTGACGCTCAACGAACCGGTCCACGATCGGTTGTTCCTGATCGCTCAGGCCACCCTGCCGCCTCCGTCGTCGGCATCGGTCGTCGTCGAATCGCCTCGTGTACGATTCGAACAGTCGGTCGTGTCGACCGATGATGAGGGTACAGCAACCGTGTCGTACCGGCCGGTCGAGACCCAGCAGAACTACGCGATCCTGATCAACCAGTCGGCCGGGACCCTGTCGTTGAAGAACGGGACGGATGTCGAGCGGGTCGAGAAGGACGATCTGGGCCGATTGCAGGTTCGGATCGACAGTTCGCTGTATGACCAGGCGACCGGCATGTGGCGTGTTCTGCCCAAGGCGAAGTCGATGCCGAGGTGGGATTATCTTCCCCTGTCGGCTCTGAAGCAGGCGACGGCTAAGGTCCAGTTGGCCGAACTGGTGAGTGTGCTGGCTGCCGATGGCAGTTGGCGGACCGAGGCGGTTTACACGATCAGGAACCGGGCACAGCAGTTCCTGGCCGTCCGGATTCCCGATGGGTCGCGAGTGCTGTCTGTCTCGGTCAACGGCGTGGCGTCACGGCCGGTGGAGTCGAAGGAGGCTCGATCGCGGCAGGTGGTGCTGGTTGCGTTGCCCAATACGAGCGAGGGTGATCTGTCGTTCCCGGTCCGAATGATCGTGGCTGGCCGATTCGGCCAGGCGGGGAAGCTGCCGACCGGATTCCATCTGTTTGCCGACAGGCGGGCGATCCCGGTGCCCAGCGTGGTGGCACCGCGAAGTGATCAGGAGAGTGACTCGAAAGCGAACCCATTTGCCGAGCATGGGATGAAGGTCGAGGAGACGTCGTGGACGGTGCACCTGCCGGACGAGTTGGACGTGGTGCCGGTCGAGGGCGATGGGACCAACCTGGCGTTGGTCGGGAGTGACCGGATCGAGTTGAACCAGAGGCGAGTGGCACTCAAGGATGCCAATTACCTGCTGGGCGTTCTGGAGAGCAAGTCGAGTGGGAAGGCCAAGTACAACGCCGCCAGCAAGCTGAAGGGGCTCGGTTTTGCTCTGGAGAACTACGACAGTCTGGGCAGCGTTCGTCGTTCCGGTCGAACAGATCCAGGGCTGGTGGTTGGAGACGGTGTGGTGGAGTTCCGGAGACAGAACATGGATTTCCAGACCCGGTATCGCAAGACGCTCGACAAGCTCCAAGTCGATGACTCGAAACAACGCGTGACGGTTATCGACCAGTTGGGGAGCTTACAGGGTCAGGACGAGGAGGCTCAGAGGACACAGATCTTCCGGAACAACTATCGGTTGCAGACGGACAACGGGATTGTGCTGTCCGAGAAGGACAAGGCCGCGGAGGCTGGTGCCAGCGAGGCCTTCAACTTCAAGCTGAAGACGCCGGTCTCGAAGTCGGCGGGCAAGGACGGGCAGGCCGGTGGTGGGAAGGGGAAGAAAGGTGATCAGAAGCCTGGTCGTGGGAAGGAAAACGAAGCTGTCATCAGCGGCAAGCTGGCTACCAGGGAACTCAGGAAACGCCGCCAACTGCAGAGTCTCAGCCAGATCTCCGGTCTGAACGCTCTTGCCGTAAAGGAGGAGCAGAAGAAGGTCGATGCCGGTCAGGTCGAGCGTTCACAGAACCAGCGGGGAGCTATGCAGCAGGGTCAGCGAGCTGCGGGTGAGCCCAATTCTGGCCCCATGCTGATGCGTGGACCGATGATCGGCTTCCCTGCGGGTGGTGGTGGTGGTCAGCAGGCGGACATGGTCGAACTGGACGTCGCGGGCCAAGTCCCTGCTGGAATTGCTGGAGGCCTTTCGGTGGACTTCGAGATTCCCACTGGTGGCCAGACGCTGCAGTTTGCCACGACAGGCGACAACCCGAAGCTCGAATTGGCGATGCGGCCTCGCGAGTCGATCCAGCAAGGATTGAACCTGTTGTGGACGGTTGCCTGGTTGGCTGTCGGCTGCGGTGTGATCGTCGCGGTGGGTCGTCCGGGGACGTTGGACTTGTTGAAGCGTCACCTGGCCAAGGCGCTGGTCGGACTGGGTCTGATCACGTTCTTGTTGCTGCCCGGTGGCCTGTCGGTGTTGGGCTTCGTGTTGTTCTTGTCCGGGCTGCTCGTGGTGGCATTCCAGAACCGCGTGGCCACGGAGGCCGAGGGCGTCGGTGGAGTGTGATCGACTGGGGGTTCGTGGGTTTCAGTCGTCCGAGCGGATCGGGGCGAGTGGCCAGTTCTGAAATTCCAGCGGGACGGCCACCTTGATGATCTGGGTTGGCGCCAGGTAGACGAACCGGCAGTTTTCGAGTGGTCCGTCGACGTTGTGGAACCGGTAGACGAGTCGAGCCGTACCGTTGTCGAGACGCGGTGTTTCGAATCGGTCGTAGTCGATTTGGCGTGTTTTTCTGGAATTTGCCAAGTTTCCCGATCTGTCTGGCACAAGGAGGTGTGCCTGGTTGTAGAGCATCCAGAGTCGGTGCGATTCGAACGAGGGGCCTCCGGATTCGTACTGCACGGTGATGTCGACCCGGACATTGTGTTTCTGCTTGTCGGCCGGAGTGATTCGTGTCGAGGTCATGACGACGGCCACTCCACCGCGTCGTTTTACGATTGGCTGGATGCCGACTTTGGCGGGAAACGAGAACGGTTGCGTATCGGCCGCCAGCCAGACGTCGGCGGTGCCCGAGAGGCTGACGTGGTGGGGCATTGTTGCCGAGGGTGTGACAAAGTCGAGTCGCAATTGCTGAGTGGGGCTGTTACCGGCGAGGGGCAATTCGAGCGTGGCGGCAGGGCTGCGTGGTGCGAGTGGTTTGGGTTGGTTGTTTTCGAACCGGCCTGTGGCCTGGAAGTTGGCTGGTCGGCAGACGAGATACAGTGGTCGCAGCCGCGGTTCGACCATCCATTCGAGTCTGAGTCGAATCAAATTCTGGTCACTGCCGGCGATCTTGCGTGGAGTCTTCGACGTGGCGATGACCCGGAACGGGCCGGATCGGGCGATCGAGTGGTCGGTCGTGCTGGCGGCTGGGCTGTTCGAGGTGGAGACCAGTGTGGCGATCCCCTGTCGGTTGACGAGGTCCAAGCGGGCCATCGATCGCAACGAGTCGACGGCGTGCCAGTAGGTGGCTCGATCGAGTTGCAAACGGATCAACTGCTGCCGTTGCGTTTCGGTCAGCTGCCCCAGTTGCAGTGGGTTGCCGGTCTGTTTGGCGATCGAGGTGACGAGTGCCTGGAGGGTGTGTTGTCCGGAGAGTGAGACGGGTGAGGCTTGAGCCGAGCGGGACGCTGCGGTCAGTTGGAGAGTTCGACGCAGGCGTCGGATGGAGTTGCGGATGGTGGGGTTCTTGATCGAGTCGGCTGGGGGAAGGAGTTTGAGGACATCGGGTCCGAGAGAGAGGAGTCGTCGTCGGGCATTGTCGCGAGTGGTCTTTTGGTTACTGCCGAGATCGATCACCAGTTGACTGACAATGCGGGCCAAGTCATCTGCTGCCGCAGCCGGTGTGGCTGATGTGGCCAAAGAAGGTGAATTGGCAGTGGCGTATTGAGTGGTTGCCAGGCCGATTGCGACCAGGCTGCTGAGGATCGTGGCCGACAGTGGCGTGGTGCGGTGGCACGATCGCATGAGCGAGCGTCCGTGGAACGGAAAGCGGGTGTGGTTGAATCGGCTGATTCAGTGTACGCGAGTCGGTGGTGGGTTGCACGAGGTGTGTCGATTGACTCGGGATCGGGCACGGGCTGTAATTGGCATTGAAGGGGAGCCGAAGTGATGCCGAGTTTGACCGTTGAAAACTATCTGAAGGCGATCCTTCAGATTGGTGTGCGTGAGGGGAACGAGTGGGTTTCGGCGGGTCAGGTGTCCGCGGCGTTGGGCGTATCGCCGGGCACGGTGACGAGCATGCACCAGACTTTGGGCGAGGCCGACCTGGTCGAGTACCGGCCCTATGAGGGTGTGTGTCTGAGTGAAGCGGGTCGCAAGTTGGGCATGAGAATGCTGCGGCGGCACCGGCTGATCGAGCAGTTCCTGGTTCAGACATTGGGTTTGTCGTGGGACCAGGTTCACGAGGAGGCCGAGCACATGGAGCATGCGGTCAGCGACGATCTGGTCGAACGGATCGACGAGTTTCTTGGCCGACCCGACTTCGATCCTCACGGCGATCCGATCCCCACGGCCGAGGGCGATTGGCCCGACGGAGTGGCGGATGCCACGAATCTGGCCAGTTGTCCGACGGGGGCCCGCGTGCGAATTGCGCGGGTGACGGATCAGCGTGCCGAGTTCCTGAAGTTTCTGACTCAGAATGGAGTCGCCTTGGGAGTTGAGGGCCGGGTGGTGTCGAACAACCTCGAGGCGGGAACTGTGACGCTTGAGATGGACGGTCCGGGCGAATCGGACAACACGAGTGTATTGCTGGGCGAGCAGGCGGCTTCGCGTTTGCTGGTGGACCGGTTGTAGTTGGCCGGGAGGGCTACTTGGCCGATTCCTTGAGGATCGTGAGGTCGACGGGTCGTCCCGAGTCGATAACAATCTTGGCTTTGACCTTGGCGAAGATGTTCTGGATGGTATCCAGGTACATGCGTTTCATTGCCAGCGAGCGTATCTCGGCATAGCTGTGTTTGCCTTTTCGGGTTTCGTCTTGGATTTGGGTGACCAATTGATCGAAGCGAGCGGCTTGGCCTTGTGCAGCGGCGACTGTCCGGCTGCGGTACGAGTCGGCTTCGAGCGTCACACGATCGGCTTCGGCCCGGCTCTCGTTGGCCCGCTGCACCTGGTAGGCCTGAGCGTTGTTGATGTGAGTTTGCCGTTGGGCTCGAGCGTTCATCACTTCGAGGAATTCGGGTTTGGCCTGGATCGGAGGATAGACGGCTCCGACAGTGACGTCGTCGACGACGAGTCCGAATCGGCCACGCTGGTTGGTGGAGTGGTTTGAGGTGAGGCGATGGACGAGGATTTGGCGGAGTCGATTGCGGCCGCGTACGTAGACGAAGTCGACTCCGCTCCGGCAGACGGCGTCGCTGACGAGCGATTCGACCAGCGATCCGAGTCGGCCGTGCGGGTCGGAGTCCTGGAACAGGAACCGTTCGATGTCCCCGATGTGGTAGTGGACGGTGATTTGGAGATTGAGGATATTTCGATCGCCGGTGAGGAACTGTGACTGGTGAGATGGGTCGACGTTTTGGAGAAAATCGGCGGCCGCGTCGTCGTTGAGTTCCGGGCCGAATTCAGGCAGGCCGACCGTCAGGGTGCGGGCCTGGTACGTGTTGACTCGGTCGATCTGAGTCAGCGGCCACGGCAGATCCCAGCGTAGCCCACTCGAAGCCACTTCAACCACTCCGTTGTCGCTACGGAGCAGCTTGCCGAATCGTCGTACGACGGCTTGCTGGTCGCCACGGATAATGTAGAACCCGCTCAACAGCCACGCTCCGACCACGAGGGCGATTGGCAACAGAAGCCAAGTTCGTCTCGGGTGGCAGGAGTCCGCCTGGCCGTTGTCTGGGCTAGGCGGCCGGTTGGCAGCAGGAGTCCGATCGATCACTTGTCGTTCTCCTTGTTGGAGGTCGACGGTGCGGGAGTGGTCGGTGGTGTTGTTGTGTTCGAGTTGTCCGTGCTGGGTGTGGGGACGCCTTGTGTGAGCAGTTTCAGGAGTGGGCTGGATCCGGAGAGCACGAGTGTGGTGCGATCGTTGAGCATGGCTTTGTAGGTGGCGAGTGTCTGGGTGAAGCGATAGAACTCGACGTCGCGTCGGTGAGCCTGGTTGAGGATTCTGAGGCTATCGGCGTCGGCCCGGCCTCGGATCAGGTCGGCGTCTCGTCGCGCGTTGGCTAGGATCTGGCTGTACTGCAGGTCGGCTTGGCTCTTGATCCGGATGTTTTCGGCCAAGCCTTCGCTGCGGTACCGTTCGGCAATCTTCTTACGCTCGGTCTTCATCCTCTCGTAGACAGCCAACTGGTTTTGCCTGGGAAAGTTGAGTCGTTTGATGCGGACGTCGATCAATTCGATCCCGTACCTCAGTTTCACCAACTCGACCAACTCGGCACGCACCTCGGCCGGAATCGAGACGAGTCGTCCGGGTGCGTCATTGTTGGGGCCGGATTCGGCGTCGTCGACGTTGACGAGTTGGCCGAAGTCGGTTTCGCCCAACCGGGTCCGCAGTGCAGGCAGGACGTGTTCGGCGAGTCGAATCTGAGCGGTCTGGGTGTTGCCGAGAGTGGTGAAGAAGCGGTAGAGCGGTTGGGTGTCGGCTGCGGTGTCGGCTGCGGTGTCGGCTGCGGTGTCGGCTGCGGCGATACGCCAGCAGAGGTAGGCATCCACGGTGATGTTCTTTTTGTCGGAGGTCACCATTTCGCCTCCGGGCGGGTCGTAGATTTGGACACGAGCGTCGAAGGTCCGAGTGGTTTCGACGGGCCAGGGCAGTTTCCAGTTCAGGCCACGGTCGTCCGGTTGATCGAGGAGTCGGACGACTTGTCCGAGTCGTTCGACGATGACCCATTCAGATTCTTCGACGAAGGTGCACGAGGATCCTGCGAGTGCACAGGCGAGGGCGAGTGCTGTGAGGACGATGAGTTGTCCGGATCGGTTGGTACGAATCTCGTCCGAGTTGGTGTTGTCGTTGTCGTTCATCGTGGGAGTCTCGATGGGTTGTCACGAGTCGAGGGTGTGGGGGCGTCTGGCAGTTTTTCGTCTTCGGTAGGTGTTGTGTTGGGGTTTGTGAGCAGGGGCGGGGGCAGGTTGCCGGGTCCGGGTTGTGTCAGGATCAGGTGTTTACGGCCTGTGGCTCTGGGGTCGAGAATGGTGAGTGGTCGTCCGGTGAGGGTGTCTTTGATGGCTTGGAAGTAGAGGTGGAGTTTCGAGACATCACGCGATCCGGTGGATTCGGAGCTGGCATCGAGCAGTTTTCCGAAGCGATCGGCGGTCCCGAGAGCCTTGGCGACGGTATTGGCGGCATCGGCCTTGGCCGAATCGATGGTGGCGGCGGCTTCGCCTGAGAGCAGGTTGCCTTGGAGCAGCATCTTCCAGGTATCGGGATCGTCGAGATTCCAATAGGACACGTCGGCGGCCCGTCGATCATTGGCCGTGTTGTCGTCCGGTTTATCGGTTTGGGCGAGTGCCGAGATGGCTCGGGCTCCGGCGGCGGCGATCAGTCGTTGTCCGTAGTAGCCCTGGGCCTGGTTGATCAGTCGTTCTCGTTCTTCGAGAGCATCGGCGACCTGTCGATAGGCATCGACGACCTGTCGCGGCGGGTGGATATCGATCAGTTTGAGGTCAACGATTTCGAGTCCAAGCTGGTAGTGTTTTGCGGCCTGTCGTGTTGCGTTCAGGCAGCGGGTCTGTAGTTCGTCTCGGGCGTCGGCCATCAGGTCATCGAGTAATGCCGAGGCGGCGACTTCTCGAATCGCACTTTCGGCGGCTGCTCGGAGGAGTCGTTGTGGAGCGGCATTCCCGAAGGCATAGCGACGCAGGTTCTCGGCATCGCCGATCCGGTATTCGACCATCGCTGTCAATTCGACCAGCAGCTCGTCACCAGTGACCAGTTGTGCTTCGCCCAGGAGTGTGGCATCGGATTCGAGTCGATCGTGTTGACTGTTCCACTCGACTGGTGCGAGCCTGATGGCGGGGTCGGATTGTGAGTGGAGTTGGTATCGAAATCCGATCGGCATGGAGTGGATCTGGAGTACGTTTTGGCTGTGGACGGTTTCGAGTGGCCTGGGCCATCTCCAGTGCCAACCCGGTTCGAGGTCTTGATGAGGCGATCCGAACCGAGTGACGACGGCCAGTTGATCGGGCGGGACGACTGTGATACCCGAGGTGCACCAGAGGAAGAGTGCGATGGTGGCGGCGAGTTTGAGTCCGAGTCTCCAGTGGTTGAGTGCTTCGAAGGTGAGTCGTGAGGGCGAGAGGATCAGGGTGATCCTGTTGGCTTGTCGTGCGAGTTGTCGTCCGAGTCGTCCGCAGCGAGTGTCGTCCCAGCGTTGGAACCAGAGCAATCTGAGTGCATTGAGCATGACGGCGAGGGAGGCACATTCGTGAAAGAGTGCTGCTGCTGGTGGAGTCAGCAGCCCGAGTGCTCCGAGCAGGATGCCGACACCATTCATCCCAAACGCGAACAGCCAGATACTCTGTCGAATCGTCCTCACGAGTTGCCTGGAGAGTTGGAGCAATCCGGGCAGTGGTCTGAGCGGATCGCCCATGAGGACCAGGTCGCCGGCTTCGGCGGCGATATCGCTGCCAAATTGTCCGAGAGCGATCCCGACCGAGGCGGTTACGAGTGCTGGAGCGTCGTTGATTCCATCGCCGACCATCGCGACCGTCCGTCCATCGGCGACGGCCTGGTTGATGAAATCGGCCTTGTCGGCGGGCAGCAATTCGCTGTGAACTTGATCGAGGGCCGGCAGAGTGTCTGCCAGTGCGGTGGCAGGTTCGGGTCGGTCGCCTGTCAGCAGCACGATTTCTCGGATGCCGAGTTGTTTGAGTTGCTCAAGGACAGTGGCGGATTCGGATCGGGGCAGGTCGGTGACGCCGAGTGTTCCGACCCAGTCTCCATCGATGGCGACGAGGATCGACGTCTGTCCAGCGTCCGTCAGTTCGCGGACGACGGTTTCGGCATCCTGATCGATGCGGACACCGTGTTGTTCGAGCAGCCGTCGATTTCCGACGAGGACATGGCAGGCTTCGTCCTTGAGTGTTCCGGCTTTGAGGTTGGCGGCGACACCGAAGCCGGGCATGGCCGTGGACGATTCGGGTGTCGGGACCACCATGCCGCGTGTTTCGGCCTCGCGGACCACAAGTCGAGCCAGCAGGTGTTCGCTGGCTCGTTCGGCAGACGCGGCAATTCGGATCAGTTCGTCGGGTTCGAGTCCCGAGTTCTTGGCGGGTCGGACCAGTCCGAGCACGGGTTCACCGCGAGTCAGCGTCCCGGTTTTGTCGAAGACGAAGGTGTCGACGGAGGCGAGTCGTTCGAGAGCGACGGAGCCTTTGACGACGACACCTTCGCGAGCCAACCAGGCCATGGCGGCCATCACTGCACTGGGCGTGGCCAGGATCAGCGGGCAGGGGCAGGCGACAACCAGCACGGCCAGTGCCGGCAGGTACCCGGATTCCCAGCTGCCGTCGTCGCCCAGAAATCTCCAGCCAAGCAGCGTTAGCAGAGCACACAGCAGCACGGCGGGCAGGAACAGTCGAGCCAACCGGTCGGCGGTTCGTTCGAGCGGTGCCTTCCGTCGAGTGGCTTCGGCCACCTGTGCGACGACTTGTCCGAGCGTCGACTGGTCTCCAATCCGTTGGGTGCTGACGACCAGTGAGCCGAACTGGTTGAGAGTCCCGGTCAAGACAGGATCTCCGGGCTGTTTGTCGATTGGCAGGCTTTCTCCGGTCAGTGCTGACTGGTCGACGGCCGAGGTACCCGAGCGGACCTGTCCATCGACGGGCAGTCGTTCTCCGGGCCGGACGACCACGAGGTCGCCTGCCTGCAGGTCTTCGATCGCCACGTCAGTTTCGACCGAATCGACCAGTCGATGTGCAATCCGCGGGCACAGCTGAAAGATGCCACGGATGGCTCGCTGAGCCTGATCGACGGTGTACCCTTCGATGCTCTCGCCGCACAGGGCCACGAAGACAACGAGCGCGGCGGTGACCGGTTCGCCGAGCAGGATGGCGGCCAGGCAGGCGATCGTCAGAGCCAGGTCGGCTCCGATCCGCCCGGAGAGCAGGCCTTCGAGCGATTGGAACAGGATCCTCGAACCGCCGATCACCGCCGCGAGCAGGGCGAGTCGGAATCCGAAGATGACCTGGTAGCCGGACCAAGGGTCCAGATCGGTTGAGGCGACCGATCCGATCAGCAGGTCGGCGGCCAGCAGCAGGCCGACCACGGCGGTCAGCAGGTAGATCGGGGCCGAACGGTAGTGGAAGCCGACTGGACTGGAGTCGGCCGAGTCGGCTGACAAGCTGTCGGCCTGCAGGAATTCTCGTGCTGATTCGGGGATGTAATGCATGGGGGTTGCAAGTCCTGAACCACGTGCAGCCTCCGTGCACCATCTCGGTGGTCAGCCACCACCGCAGCCACCACCGCAGCCACCACCGCAGCCACCACCGGCTTACCATCGTAAACGGCCGATCGCGAGGTTGCCAGACGCGGTCCTTGTGGCGATGCCGTCGGCGGGTTGTGTTCGTTACAATGGAGGCTCCGAGACGGTCTCTTGACGGATTTCTCCCTGGTCTGGACGCAACGGACATGTCGGATTTCGAGAGCTATCAGAACCCGCTGATCACCCGGTATGCGTCGGCCCAGATGAGTCGTACCTGGTCGGATCAGACTCGACACTCGACGTGGCGCAAGCTGTGGTTGGCGTTGGCGGAAGCTCAGCAACAGCTGGGCCTGGAGATCAGTGACGGGCAATTGTCGTCGTTGCGCGACGCGACCGACGACATCGATTTCGAAGTGGTGGCTGGACACGAACGAGACCTACGTCACGACGTGATGGCTCATGTGCACGCCTACGGCGACCGTTGTCCTGAGGCTCGCGGGATCATCCACCTGGGTGCGACCAGTTGTTTTGTGACCGACAACACCGACCTGTTGCTGTTGCGGCAGTCCATGGAGTTGATCCGGGACCGATTGGTTGGAGTGATTCATCATCTGGCGTTGTTTGCGGCATCCCAGCGCGACTTGCCGTGCCTGGGATTCACTCACCTCCAGCCGGCTCAGCCGGTCACCGTCGGCAAGCGGGCGACTTTGTGGTGCTACGATCTGGTACTGGACCTCGAGGAGTTGGAGCACCGCATCGACAGTCTGTGTCTGCGTGGAGTGAAGGGGACCACCGGGACTCAGGCGTCGTTCCTGTCGTTATTTGATGGTGACCATCAGAAGGTGGCCCGACTCGAACAGCTGGTGGCCGAGAAGATGGGTGCGAGTCGTGTCTACCCGGTCACCGGTCAGACTTATTCGAGGAAGATTGACGCTCAGGTCCTGGGCGTACTGTCGGGCATCGGTATTTCGGCTCACAAGGCGGGCAACGACATCCGCATCCTCCAGCACCTTAAGGAGGTGGAGGAGCCATTTGGGGCACGGCAGGTGGGTTCTTCGGCGATGGCCTACAAGCGAAACCCGATGCGCAGCGAGCGGATGTGCAGTTTGTCGCGATTTGCGATTTCGTTGGCCGACAGTGCGTCCGACACGGCGGCAACTCAGTGGATGGAGCGGACGCTCGACGACAGTGCCAATCGCCGCCTCGTGTTGCCTCAGGCCTTCCTGGCCATCGATGCGGTGTTGATTCTGTACCGCAACATTGTCGAGGGGTTGGTTGTGTATCCCAATGTGATTGCTCGGCGTCTGAACGAGGAATTGCCGATGATGGCGACCGAGGAGATCTTGATGGCGGGTGTACGAGCTGGAGGCGACCGCCAGGAGTTGCACGAGGCGATCCGGGTTCACAGCCAGGCGGCTGGCGACGAGGTGAAGCAGCGTGGTGGCGAGAACGACCTGATTGCTCGATTGCGGGCCGACGCGAAATTTGCCGACGTCGATCTCGACGTGGCTCTCGACGCCCGCGGGTTCATTGGCCGAGCGGCCGAGCAGGTGGATGAGTTTCTGAGCCAGGTGATCGAGCCGATCCGCGATCGTTACCGATCGGCTCTGGACGCCGACGCGGGCGAGGTGACGGTCTAACAGCCTGTCAGCTGTCGGCGGCACAGACGCTGACGGCGCAGATCTTGTATTCGGGGATCTTCCCGTACGGGTCCAGCGCGTCGTTGGTCAGGGTATTGGCAGCGGCTTCTCGAAAATGGAACGTGATGAAAATCGATCCGGGCTGCAGTCGGAGGTCGGAACGGGCTTCCAATTCGATCGCGCCTCGCCGGCTGGTGATTCTCACCCACTGCCCGTCGACGAGACCGTATTTCAGCAGGTCGTCGGGGTGGATGGCGACAAACGCTTTGGGCTGGATCGCATCGAGTGCCTTGCTGCGTCGGGTCATGGTACCGGTGTGCCAGTGTTCGAGCACGCGGCCGGTGTTGAGCACCAGGGGGAACTGGTCGTCGGGCAGCTCGTCGGCGGGCTGGTAAGAGCAGGGGACGAAACGGCCGCGTCCGGTTGGTGTGGGGAACCGGTCTTCAAAGAGAATCTGCGTGCCATCGTCGGTCTGGGGGTTGGGGCAGGGCCAGAGTCGCCCGGTGGAGCCGAGCAGCTTGTGGCTCAGGCCTTGGTAATTGTGTGTCAGGGATGTGAATTCGTCGAAGACATCCGAAACGGACTGGTAGTCGGATTCGAGTCCGACCTGTCGGGACACTTGGCAGAGGATTTCCCAGTCCTGGCGTGCCTCGTGTGGTGGTTCGAGCACCGGTCGACCCAGTTGGACTCGACGGTCGGTGTTGGTGTAGGTCCCGGTCTTTTCGAAGTAGCTGCTTGCCGGCAGGATGACATCGGCGAACTCGGCAGTTTCGGTCAGGAAGATGTCCTGGACGGCGAGGAATTCGAGATTCGAGAGAGCTTGTCGGACGGTGTTGGCGTTGGGATCGGAGCTGAAGGGGTTCTCGCCCATGATGTAGAGTCCACGAATCGATCCCTGGAGTGCTCCTTTCATGATTTCGACGACTGTGAGTCCGGGTGTTGGGTCGAGTTCGCAGCCCCAAGCGGTCGAGAACTTGCGTCGAATCTTGTCGTCGCTGACGGGTTGGTAATCGGGGAAGACCATTGGGATCAGCCCGGCGTCGCTGGCTCCCTGGACGTTGTTTTGTCCGCGAAGCGGGTGGAGTCCGGTACCGGGTCGACCGATGTTCCCGGTGGCCAGGCACAGCGAGATCAGGCATCGTGCGTTGTCGGTGCCGGTGGTGTGTTGTGAGACGCCCATGCCCCAGAAGACGATCATCGAGCCACCGCCGCCGGGTGGAGTGGCTCGACCGATCGTTGCGGCGATGGCTTCGATCTGTTCGACCGCCACACCACAGATGGCCGAAGCCTGAGCGGGGCTGTAGTCGTTGGTGACCAGTGACTGGAGTTGTTCGAAGCCTTCGGTGCGGCTGTCGATATAATCGCGATCGATGAGTCCGTCGCGGCAGAGCACGTGCAGCAACGCGTTGTAGAAGGCGACATCGGTGCCGGGTCGGATCCGAGCGAAGTGTGTAGCGAAGTCGGCGATCTCGTTCTGGCGAACGTCGACGACGATCAGTTCGGTACCCGCCTTGGCCGCCTGCTTGATGAAGGTGGCTGCCACCGGGTGGTTGACGGTGGTATTGGACCCGCAGATCAGTGCGACGTCGGCTCGAGCGACATCGGCAAAGACATTGGTGACGGCTCCGGAACCGATGGTTTCCATCAGTGCCGCGACACTCGAGGCGTGGCACAACCGCGTGCAGTGGTCAACGTTGTTGGTCCCGAGTCCGGCTCGAATGAACCGTTGGAACAGGTAGGCTTCTTCGTTGGACCCTTTGGCCGACCCGAACCCGGCCAGTGCGTTGCCTGTGTGGGCATCTCGAATCGAGGTCAGCTTGTGTCCGATCAGCTCGAGTGCTTCGTCCCATGTCGCTTCGCGAAAGGCGGGCAGTACGGTGTCGAGGTCGACCAGTCCACCGGGTTTGCGAGTCTTGCCGGGCAGCGAATCGGCGACTTCGGCCGAGAGAGGTCCCTTGGGATAGGCTGACTCGCGACGGATCAACGGGGTTTTGAGTCGATCGGCGTGCAGTGTATAGTCCCAGCCATAGCGACCTTTGACGCACAGGCGCCCGTGATTGACGGGGCTTTGGCGGCCCTGGACTTCGACAATCGTCTTCTTATGTGTCCAGGCAGTGATCGCACAGCCGACTCCGCAGTAGGGGCAAATGGTGTCGACGCCGGTCATCTGGTCTGGCTCGAGAACCGGTAGTGTCAGTGTCTGTCCGACCAGTGCCCCGGTCGGGCAGGCAGCAGCACACTCGCCACACGACACGCAACGGCTTTGCCCCATGGGTTGGTCGAGGTCGAAGGCGATCCGGGCGGTGACTCCCTTGCCGGTCCGCCCGATCACATCGTTCGACTGAATGTCGTTGCAGGCTCGGATGCAGCGGTCACAGAGAATGCAGGCCTGGTGGTCGACGCTGATGACGGCCGACGACTGATCTCGCGGACGCAGAGTGTCGGAGACTGATCGAGTCGACTGGAGCAGATCGAACTGGCTGGCCAGTTGTTCGAGAGCACAGTCGCCGGTCTGCTGTTGTTGTTGGCAGGGCGAGGGATGTTCGGTGAGAAGCAGGCTGGTCAGTTGTCGGCGGTGGCTCTCGAGCGTCGGGGAATCGGTTGTGACCGACATTCCATCGCTGCATTCGCGAACACAGCTTGCAGCCAGAACCCGTTCACCGACATCCACAACGCACATCCGGCAGACTCCGACCGGATCCAATCCGGGGTCGTGACACAGTGCCGGGATCGCGATTCCGGCCATGCGGGCGGCGTCCCAGATCGTCGTTCCGTCCGGCACACGGAGACTGTGCCCGTCGATGGTCAGTTCGACTGTGTTGTGTTCGACGGCGTTGTGATTGGAGATCACGACCCGGGCACCTCGTCGGGGAAGTGTTTGAGCATCGAGAGGATGGGGACCAGTGCGACCTGTCCGAGTCCGCAGATGGAGGTTTGCTGGAGTGTGTCGGCGAGCTGGTTGAGTTCCCCGAGCGTGTCAGGGTTGGCGTTGTTGTTGGCGACCTGTTCGAGCAGTCTGACGGCGTGATGGCTACCGATGCGGCAGGGCACGCATTTGCCGCACGATTCGTTGCGGAAGAACCGAACAAGGCTGGTGGCGAGATCGAACAGGTTACGTCCTTCGGCCACCACGATGACTGCTCCGGTGCCGAACATGCTGCCGGCCTCGGCGATGGTGTCGAAATCGAGTGGTGTGTCGAGTCGATTGGCGGGCAGGAAGTTCGAGCTGGCTCCACCGGGCAAGAACGCCTTCACAGCCGCTCCGCCGGCGACTCCACCGGCTCGATCGATGAGTTCTTGCACCGTCGTGCCGACGGGTATTTCGTGGACTCCCGGTTGATGGACATCGCCTGAGATCGAGACGAATTTCAGTCCGTCGAACCCGTCGGCGCCTTGGAGTGTCCACCAATCGGGGCCACGGGCGATGATGGGGACGGCGAGCACGAAAGTTTCGACGTTGTTGATCAGTGTGGGTTGACCGAAGAGTCCGACCTGGCCGGGGTAGGGTGGTTTGTTACGAGGTTCGCCCCGTCGGTCTTCGAGTGCTTCGAGCAGAGCGGTTTCTTCTCCGAGGATGTACCCGCCGGGCGAGACGAAGATTTCGATTTCGAAGGCACGTCCACTACCGGCTGCGTCGGGTCCGAGCACTCCGCGACGTGTGGCATCCTGCAGTGCGGCTTCCAGGAGTTGTTGTTCGAGCGAGTATTCGTTTCGGAGAAAGATGATGCCTTTGTCGGCTTCGACACTCAGCCCGGCCAGCACCATGCCTTCGATGAGCAGGTGTGGCACGGTGCCAAGCAGGACTCGGTCCTTGAACGTCCCCGGTTCACTTTCGTCGGCATTGCAGATGACGTACTTGGTATCGGCATCCTGGTCGGCGACCAGTCTCCACTTGCGCGCCGTGGGGAATCCGGCACCGCCCATGCCTCGCAGTCCGGCGAGTTCGAGGCGTGAGATGCAGGTGTCGGGGAGCGTGGGGAGGTTGTTGGCGAGTTGCGTGAGCGTGCTGTAGTGATCTTTTGAATGGGAATAGGGATCGGCCTGCCAGGTGTCGTGTGGAGTGGGTGTCAGCCAATCGACGGAGTTGTCGTCGAGCAGTTGAATGGCATTCGAGGCGGTGGAACTGGCGGGTCGATGGTTGACGGCCACTGCGGGAGCGTGATCGCAGCGACCCAGGCACGAGACTTCGACGATTTCGAGATCCGGGTTGTTGCTGGCCAGTTGTTCGAGTTGGTGTTTGAGTTCTTCGCATCCGTGCATCCGGCAGACGACGTCACGGCAGACGGCGAGTTGCCTGGCGGGTGGCGGAGTGCGTCGGAAGTGGGAGTAGAAGCTGACGAGACCTTCGAGTCGATAATGCGGGACGGCGTGTCGTCGTGCGACATCTTCGAGTTGCCGATCGGCGAGGAATCCGTGCTGGTGTTGCAGTTCCAGCAGTTCTCGCAGCAGCTCCAACGTTATTCTCCCGCGACGGCCAGGTCGCCGTTGTTTGACTGGTCTAGTGTTTCTTGGCGCTCTTGGCCTGAGCGGATTTTCCAAGGCGGGGCTGGCAGTAATTCAATGCGAGCAGGACGTAGGTGGTCGAGAGGTTCGGGTCGCCTTCGTACCATCGGGGAGCCCGGTTGACCCAGCTGCCGTTTGGGCGTTGAAGTTTGGCGAGTTGGTCGAAGAGTTCGGACCGCCAGTCGTGGTGGACTCCGGCCGAATCCCTAACGCGGTCGAGATCGAGGACGGCGAGCGATTTGGCGAACGTGTGGTAGTAGTAATAGAGTCCTTGTTGTCCGAGTCCGGGGTTCAGTCGCACCGTGTAGTTGTTCTGAATCCAGCCGACCGCAGCCTGGATTCTCGGGTCATCACGATCGACTCCGGCATAGATCATGCTTTTGAGTCCGGCGTAGGTCATTGAACCGTAGGATCTGAGTCCTCCGTTGTCGGTGAGTCCGGCCTGCGAGGTGCCTCCGGCTGCGGGCGTGTAGTAGAAGCCCCCGTCCCCGACTTTTCCGGCGAACGGCGTGGTGTTGTGTTCGGATTCGAGGTTCTGGCACCGGTTGATGAACAGCAGCACATTTTTCATCGCCGGGTCATCCTGTTTGACTCCGGCTGCGATCAGCGCTTCCTGGAAGAACTGTGTGTTGGAGAGGTCGGGTCGTTTGTGTTTGCCGTATCCGGCTCCGCCGAAACCCGGGTCGGTGGTTTCGAGTCCTTCGCCTTTGTCCCACTGGAGGTTCTTGAGGAAGTTGCGGGCGTTGGTGATGTGAGCGGTGTAGCGTTTGCGTTGTGTGGCTGAGGCGGTCTTGGATGCGGCGTGCAACGCGAGCATCGCGATGCTGGTTTCGTAGTTCCGGTGGAGGGTCTTTTCGTGGTAGATGCCGCCATCTTTTCGGGCGAGTGATTCGAGGAACTTGAGGCTGCGTGCGACGACGGGGTCGTGTGCGTCGAGTCCGCTGTCGAGCAGTGCGGTGGTGGCCAGAGCGGTCAGCCCGGCGGCTTGGGGCGAGGTCCAACTGCCGTCGTCGTCCTGGGCGGACTTGAGAAAAGCGATTGCTTGCTGCCGTACCTGGGTCCAGCGTGCCTTGTTGGGGCCGACGGTCTTCTTGTCGGCTTCGGCAGCCAGCGTGCTGCCGGTCAGCAGCAGGGTGACGATCAGGAGTGTGTTGCGGTGCATGTTGTGAGTGTGCATCGAGAGGATTCTCTATGCGAGCATGTGAGGGAGCTAGTGGAGAGCATTCATGCTACCAGAAACCTGGTCGCGTGTGTGGTCGCGTGTGTGGTCGCGTGTGTGGTCGCGTGTGTTAGTGCCGATCGGCGAGGCGATTGGGGACCCAGGTACTTCCGTATTCCTTGAGATCTCGGAGTGTTTCGGCGGTGGGTGGTTGTTTGGTGTTGCTGTTGTGTCCGAGATCTTTTTGTCGTTTGACGACGAGTTTCGGTTCAGCGGGGTGTTGTTTCTTCCGGAGCATTTTCCACCAGGGTTGTCGTTTTAAGTGTGTGGTTGTGGGTCGTGATCTGAGCAGGAACATGAGCAGGCTGCTCACGAGGACGATGGTGGCGAGTCCGGCGAGATAGGGTTCGGGTTGTTCGGTCCCGACGACGATGACAAAGACGAGCGAGATTGTGCCGAGGACGACAACCACGGCGGTGGCCAGTGCGCTGACGGCCTCGCGTCCGAGTTCGTTACGTGGTGGCATGGCAGGGACCTTGCCCGGGATGCCGCTCGAGTGTCACCCAAAGACGCTCTCGACGACTCGTTGTATGGCGGGGATACGTTCGAGGTCGACAAAGATCACGGTCACCATCAGCACCAGCACGAAGGCGAGTCCACAATAGGTGGCTCCGATCAGCACGCGTTCACTGGGTCGTCGCCTGGTGATGGCTTCCCAGGTCAGGAAGACCATATGTCCGCCGTCGAGGACGGGGATGGGCAAGAAGTTGATGACAGCGAGATTGAAGCTGAGGAAGGCGAGGAACTGCAGCAGTCGGGACAGGCCCTGTTCGGCGAACGAATAGGCGACTCGGGCGATACCGATCGGCCCGGTGAGTTCGGTCACCGAGATGTCTCCGGTGAACAGGCTTCGCAGCGTCAACCAGATTCTCATCAAGGTCGTTTTGGTTTGTCCGGCTGCCATACCGAGTGCGGACACGAGGCCATCGGCTTGTCGGGTCTGGACCAGCGGGTAGTGTTCGGTGCCGCGGATCGGCAGGAACCAGTTGCGTTTTGGATTGCGAAGCGGCGTGACCTGCACGCTGCGTTGTTCGCCGTCGTCTCCGACAACTTCGATCACAACCGGGCTGTCATCGGCCCACTGCATTCTCCAGACGGCATGAGCCCAATTGGCTTTCGGGTCATCGAACTGATATTCGAGTTTCGCGGGTGCGGCATCGGGGTTGGTCTGTGTGGGCGTGATGGTGATGCGGCTGATTTGTTCTCCGGGCTCGAGTCCCGCCTTGTCGGCCGGGCTGTCGGGGACGACGGCCAGGATATTGACCGAACAGTGGAAGGCCATTCCGAGTGCGGGAACGGCGAGTGGTGCCTTGGGGTGTTCGGGCTGATCGAGCCAACCGGGCAGGTCGTTGGGGATGACCGAAAGCGAAACGGTTTTGGGTTCTCCGGTCGGCTGTTCGCGAATCACTTCGAGTCGGACATCCTGTCCGTGGAGTTGAGCGAAGAGATTGGGGAGTTCGAGCGGATTGGTGTCTTTGCCGATATCCTGTCCGTTGATGGTGAGCAGCTTGTCGCCGACTTCGAGTCCTGAGGCTTGAGCGGGCGAACCGTCCCGGATCGCGGCGATGCGTCCGATGTCCATCGACAGTCCGAGAGTCCGAAAGCGTCTGGCGGGCAGGGCGACGTCGATCAATTCCTTATTGTCGTCTCGTTGGATCTGGTAGTTGAGTTGTCGATCGGCGTGTCGGGCGATGTAGTCGCGCATCTCGGCTACGCTGTCGATGGTCTTGCCGTCGATTTTCCGGAGCCGATCGTTGTTGGCGAGAGCGGGTTTCGAATCGGCTGCGGGCCAACCAGCGAGTCCGACGGTTTTGTCTCCGGCGAACAGCGTGTCTCGTTCGGCGTGCAACCCGATCCGTCGTCCGGTGCCTTTGCCGCGAGGGAGTACGTTCCAGGTCTTCTCGACGTCGTCTCGAGTTCCCTGGATTCTGAGCATATTGCCCGAGACGGCGGTTATTGACGGGGACCCTGCGAGCACGAACATCCGGGTCGTGCCGCTTTTGATCGACCAGTTGTTGGCTGTGTCGGCAACGGCGATTGCATCGTGGGGCAGTCGGATCTGCCGGCTGGCGAATTCGTCTCGAACTTCCTGCGAGACCGGGCCATTTTGGAGCATGTTGGCGAGCTTAGCTGGTGCATCGAAGAGGTGTCGATTGCTGGGCGAGAGTGCAACTTCGAGCATGATGTCATCGAAGGCGGCGATCGATTCACCATTGATCGACAGCACCCGGTCACCTCGGTCGATCCCCGCCTCCCAGGCCGGCAACCCGACCTCAACGTGGCCGACGACAGGTTGAGAGTTCTCGATACCGAGACCGAAGGCACAGGCGTAGAACAAGAGTCCGGTGATCAGGTTCATGATGACGCCGGCCGAGATGATGGCCATGCGTTGCGGGACGGACTTGGCCGAGTAACTATGCGGATTCTCGGCAATTTCGTCGCTCGAGAGTTGGCTGGGGTCGATGTCGTCCTGTCCGAGCATCTTGACGTAGCCACCGAAGGGGATGAGCGAGAGTGCGTACTCGGTTTCGCCTCGTTTGGTTCTCCATAGCACCGGTCCGAATCCGATGCTGAACCGTTCGACACAGACGTTGCACCATTTGGCGACGGCGAAGTGTCCGAGTTCGTGGAAGAAGATCACCAGTCCGATGCCGGCTGCGACATAGAGGATCGAGCCGACCGAGACGGCCAGCAGGTGGGCCAAGATCACCAAGATTGTGCCTCCGTCCGGGCCCGACGGTCCTGATTGAGCAGGTCGTCGAGAGTCGGGGATGTGTCAAAGTCGTGATTGTCCAGGATATCCTGACACAACCGGGGAATGTCGTTGAAATCGAGCCGTCCGTCAAGGAAGCGTTCGACGGCGACTTCGTTGGCGGCATTGAGCACTGCTCCGGCACTACCGCCTCGACGAGCCACTTCGAAGCCCAGTCGCAGTGCGGGGAAGGCGTCGAGGTTGGGGGGTTCGAAGTCGAGCGAGAAGGCGGTGTTGAAATCGAGCGGCGTGGTGGGCGAGGGGATCCGTTGAGGGTAGGTCAACGCGTACTGGATTGGCAGTTTCATGTCGGGTGGCGAGAGTTGTGCGATGACCGAGCCGTCGACGAATTCTACGAGCGAGTGAACGATCGACTGAGGATGCACGGCGATCTCGATTTGATCGACGTCGAGTCCAAACAGCCATCTCGCCTCGATCACCTCCAATGCCTTGTTCATCATCGTCGCGCTGTCGACGGTGATCTTGGGTCCCATTTGCCATGTGGGGTGAGCCAGAGCGGATTCGGGAGTGACCTGGGCCAGTTCTTCGGATGTGGAGCCGCGGAAGGGTCCGCCGCTTGAGGTCAATACGATTCGTCGGATTTCGCGAGGCTGTCCTGCCTGCATGGCCTGGAAGACAGCGCTGTGTTCGCTGTCGACGGGGATCACTTCGGCCCCGTGTGTCCGGGCCAGGTCCATCACCAGCGGACCGGCGACCACCAGGGTTTCCTTGTTGGCCACCGCCACCCGCTTGCCACTTTCCAGGGCGGCCCAGGTTCCGCGGAGGCCGGCGGCACCGACGATCCCGGTGACGACCACGTCGATGTCCGGGTCGGTCACCAGCTTGTGGATCCCCTCGTCGCCAAACAGCAGCTCGGTGTCCTGGCCGAAGGCGGTGTTGTCGATGTGTCCTTCGAGCGACGTGTCGCAGAGTACGGCGAAGCGGGGCGAGAAGCTGGTGGCCTGACGCGAGAGCAGTTCCCAGCTGCTGTTGGCCGAGATGCCGGCGAGGGTCATTTCCGACTGATGAGCGGCAATCACTTCGAGACAACTGGTCCCGATCGATCCGGTGGAACCGAGAACGGCGATGCGTTTCATGGGGCGGTGCCGACCCAGTGGGTCCAAGTGGGGATGTTTGGGAATAGAACTGTCGGGTGATGGAAAACGAGAGTGGTGAGTGGACCCGAGTCATTCTAGGGCGGCGATCAAGGAGGCGACAGTGGTTGTCTATTTTTGACGGATATCGTGTGGCGGGACGAAGGTTGACCCTTGCCATTCCTACAGTAAGGTGGCTTCGAAAAGGACGGTGAGATTTGATGAGCGATTCCGACCCCCAGACACCGTCACCTCCGTCACCATCCGGCGATCCGTCATCTGGCGATGAGGGTCGTGGTCAGTCGAAGGGATCTGGAGGTGGTCGGGGAGGCGGCCGCGAGCAGAAGCCTTCGAGCAATCTGTTCTGGTTCCTGATGATTGTCGGTGCGATTGCCGCGATTGTATTCAGTGTGTTCAACCAGGCCGGTTCGAGTGACGAGTTGACGTTCAGCGAGTTTGTCGGGGAGCTTGAGCGAACCGACGCGAACACGGGCGATCCGGTGGGTCGATTCAACCGGAGCAACGTGTACGAGTTAATCATTGGTGTCGACGCGATCCGATTCCAGGACAAGGCGAAGCCGGAGGACAAGCCAGATCCGTCGGACACGAAGTTTTTCGAGGTGCCATTTCTGAAGCCGGCCGAGAGTGACGTCGAGCGACTGACGGATGCATTGACGGCCGGGAAGATTGCCTACGGCTACGCGCGACCGCCGTCAGAGTGGCAGTCGTTGTTGATTTTCCTTTTGCCGATCGTCTTCCTGTTGTTCTTGTTCCTGATGTTGTTCCGTCGCATGGGTGGAGCGGGGACGGCGATGTCGTTCGGTAAGAGTCGCGGCCGGCTGTATGCTCAGGAGGAGATCGGTACGAGTTTCCAGCAGGCGGCGGGCATCGACGAAGCGGTTGAAGAGTTGCGTGAGGTGGTCGAGTTTCTCCGGAACCCTGGCAAGTACCAGGCCTTGGGCGGCCGGATTCCTCGAGGCGTCCTGCTGGTCGGCCCACCGGGCACGGGCAAGACGTTGCTGGCCAAGGCGGTAGCTGGTGAAGCGGGTGTTCCGTTCTACAGTCTGAGCGGTTCGGATTTTGTCGAGATGTTTGTCGGTGTGGGTGCCGCTCGGGTCCGCGATATGTTCCAGCAGGCTGCCGCCCGCTCACCGGCGATCATTTTCATCGACGAACTCGACGCGTTGGGCAAGGTGCGAGGCAGTGGGATGCCCGGCGGTCACGACGAGCGTGAGCAGACCTTGAACGCGTTGCTGGTCGAGATGGACGGGTTTTCGACCGAACAGAGTGTGATCGTAATGGGAGCGACCAATCGCCCCGAAACGCTCGACCCGGCGTTGTTGCGGCCTGGCCGATTCGATCGTCACGTATTGGTCGACCGACCGGACATCAAGGGTCGCGAGGCGATTCTCAAGGTGCATGCCGGCAAGATCAAGATGGACGACAGCGTCGATTTGGGCCGACTGGCCCGGATCACTCCGGGCTTTGTCGGTGCCGACCTGGCCAATCTGGTCAACGAGGCTGCGTTGCTGGCGGCACGAGGCGACAAGAAGCGGGTGACGATGGCGGAGTTCGAGGAGGGTGTCGAGCGGGTGATCGCGGGGCTGGAGAAGCAGAGTCGGATCATCCATGAGGACGAAAAGCTGCGAGTGGCCTACCACGAGTGCGGCCACGCACTGGTGGCCAGTGTGCTGCCCAACACCGATCCCGTGCACAAGATCTCGATCATCCCTCGCGGCTACGGTGCACTGGGTTACACGATGCATCGGCCCAATGACGAGAAGCAACTGGTGATGCAGTCGGAACTCGAGAACCAGATCTGCTGCCTGTTGGGCGGTATCGTGGCCGAGGAGATCGTGTACCAGGAGACGTCGACGGGTGCTCAGAACGATCTGCAGCGAGCCACCGACATTGCCCGGCGGATGGTCACGGACTTTGGCATGAGTCGCAAGATGGGTCGGGTGTTTTATGGCGAAAACAACGTCGGCCCGACATTCCAGGGGCCTCAGGCGTTTCGCAACGACAGGGTGCACAGTGCCGAGACGATCCGCGAGATCGAGACCGAGGTGAAGCGGATCATCGACGAGGCGTCGGTGACCGTTCGCGACGCATTGGGAGCTCGACGCGAAGTACTCGATCACCTGGCTCGTGACCTGGTCGAGGTCGAGGTGATGGATTCGGATCACCTGAAGCGGATTCTTGACGAGCACAACACCGGGCCTCAGATCAAGCCGGGCACGTTTGTCGCTCAGGATCCGACCGAGCAATCCCGGGTCGGTTCTGACACCGAGTCTGGACTCGAGGGCGGTGTGGTCGGGGCTTGAGGCAGGGGTGAAGCTGGGACAGGCAGCCCCGTGGTTCGCCTGGTGCGAGCCAGTCCGCTGGGTTAGCTGACGAGTTGTTGGAAGCGGCCGACGGCTTCTTCGACGTTGGCTCGGGTGTTGAAGGCACTGAGTCGGAAGTAGCCTTCTCCGGCGGCTCCGAATCCACTGCCGGGAGTGCCGACGAGGTGGGCCTGGTCGAGCAGGCGGTCGAAGAAGCTCCAGCTATTGCCGCCGCCGGGAGTCTTGAGCCAGACGTAGGGTGCATTGACGCCGCCGTAGACGGTGATGCCGACGTCTTCGAGTCCTTCGCGGAGCAGTCGAGCGTTTTCGAGATAAAAGCTGACGAGTTCCTGGACCTGCTGTCGTCCTTCGGTGCTGTAGGCTGCTTGGGCGGCACGTTGCACGGGGTACGAGACTCCGTTGAACTTGGTGCTCTGCCGTCGACTCCACAGCCGATGCACGTCGATCCGATCGCCCGTCGTGGTGGTGCCGGTCAATTCGTGTGGAATGACGGTACAGGCACAGCGGATACCGGTGAAGCCGGCGTTCTTACTGAAGCTGCGAAACTCGATCGCCACGTCCCGGGCTCCGTCGATTTCGTAGATCGAATGAGGAATATCGGGGTCGGTGATGTAGGCCTCGTAGGCTGCATCAAACAGGATGATCGTGTCGTGTTCTCGAGCGAACTCGACCCATGCGGTGAGTGTTTCGCGGGTGGCGACGGTGCCGGTGGGATTGTTGGGGTAGCAGAGATAGACGAGGTCGACGGGGCGATCGGGGAGAGGTGCGACGAAGTTGTTTTCGGCGGTGACGGGCAGGTAGACCAGTCCTTCGAACCGTCCATCATCGGTAGCCGGCCCGGTCCGTCCGGCCATGACGTTGGTATCGACGTAGACGGGGTAGACCGGATCGAGGACAGCGACGGTGTTCTGTGCCCCGAAGATGTCGAGAATATTGCCGGTGTCGCACTTGGAACCGTCGGAAACGAAGATTTCGTCGGCCGACACATCGACGCCACGCGAGCCGAACGCTTGGGTGGCGATGGTTTCGCGGAGGAATTCGTACCCTTGTTCGGGTCCATAGCCACGAAAGGTATCACGGTGTCCCATTTCGTCGACTGCGGCGTGCATGGCATCGACGATGGCCGGGGGTAGCGGCTCGGTGACGTCTCCGATTCCGAGTCGAATGACATTGGCCGACGGGTTGTCGTTGACGAACTGATCGACGCGTCGCGAGATTTCCGGGAAGAGGTATCCGGCCTTTAGCTTGAGGTAGTGGTCGTTGAGTTGGGCCATTGTGTGTGTCCTGGTGATTCGTCGCAGTCGAGCGACGGGTCTTCGGTTGTAGAGCGGCCTGGTTGGGGGTGCAACGCAGTCAGTCCGAGCTAGCCGTAGGTGTTGAAGGCCAAGACGATCCCGCCGATGGCGGCTGCGGCGGCGATTACGGCCAGTGAGATCTTGATCCAGCTGAAGGGCCGTTCGCCCTGGACTTCGCCGGTCTGAGCGTTGACGACCACCTGGTAGACCGTCTTCTTGTAGCGGTAGCTCAATAGCCACAATGGCAGCAACAGGTGTTTGTAGGTCAACGCGTCGTAGCGAGTGTCGACACTGTGAACTCGTTGCTGGTCGCCTCCGATGTCGTACCGAACGTCAGAGTCGATTTTTTCGACCATGCGTTCTCGGGCGATGCCGAAACCGGTTCCAAGTTCGATGTCGTAGGTGCGGGCCTGGAACCCGGCCAGGGCTTGCCGGGTGAAGGGGCGGCAGTGTTCGAGTTGCCAGGGATGGAGTTTGTCGACGATCTTGTGAGGGATTCCGTCGGTGGCACACACGAGCAGATCGTCGAAGAACCGTTGTACGAATCCCGAGACCGAGTACCAGTGAGTCTTGACGACTGTCCGAGTCTGGGTCTTTCCGTCGCTGTCGGTGTAGGTTTTGGTGTCGGTGTAGTTTTCGCCTCGCTCACCGCGGTAACTGCTGGAGGTCATCGCGTCGTAGGTCCAGAACGGCAGGTAGACTCCGGCGAATTTCCCTCGGCCTCCTTTTTGCTTGAAGTCGTTCGGAGCGAACCAGCGGGAGGAGACCCAGTCGGAGAGTCCGGTGGCGGCCTGTTGTTCTTCGACCTGAAATGGCAGCACCGCATCGACGGGCACTCGGTCGTTCTTGGACGTGTGAGCGTTTTCGAGTTGAATGGGTGAGCCGCAGTAGGCGCAGTCGCTGCTGGTCAGAGTTCCTTCGAAGACGACCGTCGCGCCACAATCGTCACAGCGGACTTCTCGAGTGTCCTGAGGAGTCGAGTCGTCCGAGTCGTCGAGGGATTCGTGTTTGGCTCGTCGATGGCCCTGTTGGCTGGCGAGCATCGCCTCGAGATCCTGTTCGCTGACGTGTGCGTCGTCATCGAACTCGAACGTCTTGACGTGATGGCATGCCGGGCAGCGGAGAGATTGCATTCCGATATGGAACTCGAGATCGGCTCCGCAGCTGTCGCAGGGGAACTTCCTGGCCTCGCCATCGCTGACAGTTTGGCCGAGGCGATCATCGGGCGTGGTGGGGGTCATGCCGTCCATGCGAGCAGTTTCGGGTGAAGAGCGTCGACGGAGGGCTGGCAACGTGGGGTTGCCAGGACGTGATCAGGCTGGCGGTGGTGGTGGGGGTGGTGGAGTGGAGAAGATGCCGGCGAGTTGCGGGACCTGTGCGGCGGGAGTCCAGGCGGCCATACCCTGGCTCCAGACGAGAGTTTCGGGTGTGATTTTATTGGAGAGTTGATCGACGGGAAATGGCCCGGTGGTGTTGCCTTCGACGGCGACATGGAACCCGACTGAGGGGGGCACGGGTGGTGGAGCGGCGGCGGCTCCTGGGGCGGCTCCGGTCATTTGCCTGCTCATCTGGCTGGCCATGGCGAGTCCCATTCCGAGCCCCATCCCATCGGCGGCGGTTCCGCCGCCGGGGTTGCTGGCGATTTCGGGCATGGCATTGGCCAGTTGGTATTGTTGGTACTGTTGCATATTCCCGATGGCCCCCATGGCGGCTCTGGAGTCGATCGCCTTTTCGACTTGCTCGGGGAACGAGACATTGACGACCATCAGCTGGGTGATTTCCAGCCCGAACTCGTCATCGATCTTTTCGCAGACGCGAGCCCGAGTCCCTTCGGCGACTTCCGAGTAGTTGGCGGCGAGGTCGAAGACGGCGATATTCGACTCGGCGACATGTTCGCTGAAGGACTGAACGATCAGGCTGCGGAGCAGGGTGTCGACGGCCGAGAAGTCGAACTGTTCCTGGGACCCGGCCATTTCTTCGAGCAGCGGTTTGGGGTCGATGACTTTCAGGGTGTAGCTGCCGAAGGCACGAATGCGGATCGTGCCAAAGTCGGGGTCTCTCAGCGGAATCGGGTTGGGTGTGCCCCATTTGAGATCGGTGGCCTGTCGGGTGGCGACAAAGAAGACGTCGCATTTGAAGGGGCTTTGGAAGCCGTGTTTCCAGCCCATCAGTGTGCTGAGGACAGGGATGTTGTTGGTGTCGAGTTCGTAGCGGCCGGGGTCGAGGACATCGGCCACCAGTCCTTCGTGGACGAAGATGGCCTGCTGACCGGGTCGGACGATCAGTTGTGCTCCGTTCTTGATTTCGTTGTTGTATCGAGGAAATTTCCAGACGAGCAAGTGCGGCTCCTGGTTGCTCCACTCGATGACATCGATCAGTTCGCCTCGGAGCTTGTCAAAGAAACCCATGCTGGTCCTCTTGATGGTGGTCGCGTTTGGGTTGGTGCTTTGCGGGATTGTAGTCCTGCGTGGTGTGGTCGTTCAACAATGCGGCATTGCGAAACGTTGGTCTGCAGGTGTTCTGGCTGAGTGTTGTTCGTTGGTGAGCGGAGAGTCTCGTGTGATGATCGAGGGTGGTGGTGTTGAGTTGAAGCGATGTTGACGGTTGGAAGTCGGCTGAACTAGATTCTCGCGCCGCAGTTCGAGGCTGTCTTGGTCGGCGGTCTTCCCATGATGCGATGATGCGCGAGGAATGCGAGATGGATGGACAAGTTGAGCGAGCCGACGAGTTGGTCGGTCAAGCCGAATCGGTTGCCGAGTCATCAGACGTTGGTGAGCCGGGTGTGTTGGCAGTGGAATCATCCATTTCGGTACTCTCGCGTTTCTCGAAATCTCCTCGCCTGGTCCTGACCGTAGCTGGCACGTTGGTGGTCGGATTGATTGCAGCGATGGTGTGGCAGGCTCGGACTCCATCCGAGGGTGTCGCTCAGGTCCGGCGTGCTCCGGTGGCCGCTGCGACCGGAACTGCTCGGGTCCAGCCGCTCCGCAAGTCTCAGAACATGGCTCGGATCGCGACCAGCGGCGGCCGGATCAACTTCATTGGCCGTGACGAGTTGGCGCGGGAGTGCATTGCGAGGATCGGTGCCGAGGTACTCGACGAGTTGATCAACCGAAAGGTGATCGAGTTGGAGTGCACTCGATTGGGGATCACGGTAAGTGATGCGGAGGTGAAGCAGGAGGTGGTTCGGCTGTGCAAGGAGACCGGCATGGAGCCGTCTCAGTGGTACCAGATCCTGAAGGCTCGTCACAACATCACCGCAGACCAGTACCATCGGACCCGGATCTGGCCAGCGATGGCGATGAAGAAACTGGTCGGGGCATCGATTTCGATCACCGAGGCGGATTTGAAGACAGCTTACGAGCATCATTTTGGCTCGCGGGTCAAAGTGCGGTTGATCGTGTACGAGAACATCCGCCGAGCCAACGAGGCTTGGAACGTGTTACAGAAGGCTCCAGAGGAATTCGAGCGGATTGCGAAGCGAGATTCGATCGAGCCGAACAGTCGTTCGTTGGGTGGATTGATTCCACCGATCCGTCGTCATCACGAGTCGCCGAAGCTCGAGCAGGCGGCATTCAAGCTACGAGCGGGTGAGATTTCGGCGATCATCCAGTACGGCCCGCCGACTCAGTCGCGGTACGGGATCCTGAAGTGCGAGGGTCACACGAAGCCCGAGTTTGTGATGAAGGATGTGCGAGACTACCTGGTCAAGATGGTGACCGACCAGAAGTCCCAGGCCGAGATGGCTCAGCATCTGCTGTCGATCAAGGGTCGGACTCGAGTGGACAATTACCTGATGAACATCACGACCGGTTCGACGAGGTCACCTGCCCGGAAGGCGAGTTTCACTCGGCCATCGACTACCAAGCCCGCCTCGGCAGTTCGCCCGACCTCCGCCACGGTGCCTCGAAGGTCGTCCCGTGGTACACCGTCTCGAACGGTCCCACCCAAGGGGCGTTGAGATCCGAGTGGACGATACTGGATTTGAACCAGTGACTTCCACGATGTCAACGTGGCGCTCTAACCGGGCTGAGCTAATCGTCCTCGATCCGCAAAGCTAGCGTCTGTTGCGCCGAGTCGTCAAGCAGGCCGGCCGGTTGGTACGGTGCGCTCCGGGCCTCTGTTGACGCTTCATGGCCAACTCCTTTACATGGACCCGCTGTTCCCAACCATCGACCGGCGCGTCGGCCATTCGTAGCGGCCGGGTGTATTTCGGACGACGCCGAAAGAAGTCGAAAGAAGAGAGTCGAGGCGACGATGATCACGGTACAACTTCCCGACGGCACTTTGCAGGAGCACTCGGACGAGGCGAGTGCATTGGATGTCGCGACGGGGATCGGCGAGCGATTGGCGATGGCGACGATGGCCGCCGAGATTGACGGAACGGTAGTCGACGCAATGCGGCCACTGAGGCAGTTGAGCGAAGCCGATCCGATCCCATTGAGGCTGCTGACGACTCGCGACTCCGAGGCATTGGGCGTGATGCGTCACAGTTGCGCTCACCTGATGGCTCGAGCGGTGATGCGGCTGTATTCCGGAGTCGGGCTGGCATTTGGTCCGACGATCGACAACGGCTATTACTACGATTTCGAGTTGGACGAGCCGATCAGCGAGGAGGATTTCGAGCGAATCGAGCTAGAGATGCGTTCGTTGATCAAGGAGGCCGAGCCATTCGAGCGGTTTGAGTTGGGTCGTGACGAGGCGAAGTCGTTGTGTGGCGAGTTGGGTCAGCAGCTCAAGGTCGAGCACATCGAGACGGGTTTGGCGGAGCATTCGGAGCTGAGTTTTTATCGTCAGGGCGAGTTTGTCGATCTGTGCCGCGGTCCTCACATCCCCGACGCCGGCCGGATCAAGGCGTTCAAGTTGTTGAGCGTGGCGGGTTCGCACTGGAAGGGCGACGCCAGCAACGGGCGTCGCCTGCAGAGGCTCTACGGTACGGCGTGGTTCAGCAAGAAGGACCAGACGGCGTATCTCGAGCGGGTCGAAGAGGCCAAGCGACGGAATCATCGAGTGTTAGGCAAGCAGTTGGGGTTGTTTTCGATCACGCCCGAGGTGGGTCAGGGTTTGTGCCTGTGGATGCCCAAGGGGGCTCGGGTTCGCAGTCGGCTCGAGGACTTCATCAAGGGCGAGTTGTTGTCGCGAGGTTACGACCCGGTCTACACGCCACATATCGGCCGCGTCGAGTTGTACGAGACGAGCGGCCACTTCCCGTACTACCGCGATTCTCAGTTTGCTCCACTGTTCACTCACGACGCCGGCCAGATGGTCGATGCCTGGATCACTCGATTGGAGTCCGGTTCTTTGGCTGACCAGGACGAGCGAGCGCTCAGTGATGCGGCGTCGGTGCTGGGATGTGACACGTCGAGTTATCCGGTGACGGGGACAATCGACGAGCGTGTGGCGTTTTTGCGTCACTGGGAGCGGACTCAGGAGCGGTTTTTGTTGAAGCCGATGAACTGTCCTCACCATGTGCAGATCTACAAGTCGCAGCCTCGAAGTTACCGCGAGTTGCCGGTCCGGCTGGCCGAGTTTGGTACGGTGTACCGTTACGAGCAGTCTGGCGAACTGAACGGGATGCTTCGCGTCCGCGGTCTGACTCAGGATGACGCTCACCAGTTTTGCACTTCGGACCAGGTCGAACAGGAGTTCCGTGAGACTCTGGATCTGGTCAAGTTCGTACTCACGGCCGTCGGTTTGGACAATTACCGCGTGCAGTTGTCGCTCCGTGAAGCGGGCAGTGACAAGTACGTGGGGAGCGACGAGAACTGGGATCGAGCCGAATCGAGTTTGCGGAATGTGTTGGAGGAGACGGGTCTGGACTACGAGGCGTGTGCGGGGGAGGCGGCGTTTTACGGGCCCAAGGCCGACTTCATGGTCAGCGACTGCATTGGCCGCGAGTGGCAATTGGGGACGGTGCAGTTGGACTACAATTTGCCGGAGCGTTTCGATCTGGAGTATGTCGGTTCGGACAATCGCCCGCACCGTCCGGTGATGATCCATCGGGCTCCGTTTGGTTCGATGGAGCGATTCGTAGGCATGTTGATCGAGCATTTTGCTGGAGCGTTTCCGTTGTGGTTGGCTCCAGAGCAGGTGCGGGTGTTGCCGATCAGCGATGACCGTCACGCCGAGTACGCGGTCGAGGTGACTCGACGGTTGCAGGCGGCGGGTTTGCGGGCGACGACGGACCTGCGGAGTGCCAAGGTGCAGTCGAAGATCCGTGACGCTCAGTTGGAGTTGATCCCCTACATGGCGGTTGTTGGAGATAACGAGTCGGCCGAGGATTCGATGGCTCTCAGGGACCGCATCGACGGCGATTTGGGGATGATGAAGGTCGAAGCTGCGGTGGCGAAGCTGCTCGAGGAGGCCAATTCGCGGCAGGTTCGCCAGGTGGTCAAGAACGACTTCGCTGGCCTGGAGGGCGAGGTGGCGTCCGAGAACGAGTACTAGCCGCCGGTGGCTGGTTCTTGGCAATTCCAGCAGACGGCGAAGCCGGCATCGACTTCGCTGTTGCAGTGCGAGCAGGTCCACGGTGAGTTCTGTTCACCGCCGGCGTCTTCGGCCAGCAGGTCACGAACTCGTTGCAGGTCGTCGCTGGCGACTTCCAGCTTGATGCCACCCAGCAGGGTTCCGACTTGGAAGAGTTGGCCGGAGGCCAGTTCTCCCTGCAACCAGCAGCGGATTCCGGCCTGCTCGAGTCGGCCTCGAACGATCGACGCTTCGACGATTGTCGGGTAGGCGCCGACTGTTTCCAGGGTCAGGTCATTGGCCGGTCGGTCCCCGTCGTTCATTCGCCGTTCTCCTCGGGTTCGACTTCAGCGAGTGCCAGCTCGCGTGTAGCGAACAGAGGCCAGAGCCGTCCGACCTGGATGCAGTTGAGCACTTCCTTGACTTCATCATTGGCACAGCAGAAGACTCCCTTGCCGCCCAGTTGCCGCGACTTGGTGAGTACTCGCAGCAATGAGCTGATGATGATCGAGTCGATGTATGTGACGGCGCCCAAGTCGATCAGGACGTTGTCGAGGCCGGGTTCGTCGATGATTCGAAACAGCTCATTGGATTCCAGGTGCACGTCGGTGTACTGGAAGTTCATCGTAGCGCCCTGTGGCACGATGACGAGAGTGTGTGGAAGCCGTGCGATCTTGAAGACCTTGCTCGGATCGGGCATGTCGGGTGGCTCGGATCTGGCTATCGATGTTTCGACAACGACTGCTGCAGCCTGCAGTGTATGACCGCAACGGGTCTACCGGACCAGATTGGTTCTGGTCGGCGAGTGCCCAAGAGAGGACTCGAACCTCCACGTCCATTACGGACACTAGGTCCTGAACCTAGCGCGTCTGCCAATTCCGCCACTTGGGCCAGTGCGGAATCAAGAATACGCATTGTTCGGGGTCTTGGCAAGCTGCCGGTTTGTGGTCGGCGGTTATCGTTTCTGCAGCAGGACGTTGACGCCCTTCTTGTTCGAAAGTGCGATGTCGGCCAGCCCGTCGCCGTCGACATCGGTCACCAGGAACTGCGTTCCCACCCCGGTCCCCAGCCCCGCGGGAATCTTGTGCGACACGAACTTCGGGGCCTTCCCCGCCCGCTTTTGCACTTCGTACCAGGTCATTCGGACCGGGTCGCGGCCACCGGGGTCACTACCGTTGTGAGCAAAGAACCTCTTGCCGGTGACCAGATCGCGGGTGCCGTTACCGGTGATGTCGACCCATTCCATCGCATGAGTCTGCGAGTTGTTCTCTTCGATCAGGTGATATCGAAACTTCGGCCGCAAGTTGCCTGTGATATTCTCGAACCACCAGACTCCAAACGCATGAGCCGAACTCATCACCAGGTCATTGTCACCGTCGAGGTCGAAGTCGTCGACGTAGATATTGGCCGCCTTGAGCGGAGCACTGGCGGCGTCCTTGGCCAAGTGCAGTGGGTGGAATTCCCAGGCCGTCTCAGTCGGCCTGGCCGGAGCTTCCCACCAGCCGTGCGGGATCACCACATCCGCCCGTCCGTCTCGGTTGATGTCTCCGATGCCCAGGCCGTGGTAGTACTTGAAGGTTCCGTTCTTCATCGGGTCGCCTTTGCGGCTGATGGCCCGGAAGGGCCAGAGTCCTGCAGGCGGCGTGGAATTGGGCAGGCTGACAAACCCCATCTGACTTTGTGGCTGCGACCCAAAGATCATCTCGGGCCGCCCGTCGCCGTCGAGGTCTTCGAACTCGGGCGACTCATTACAAATACTGCTCCAGACAACGTGTTGTTTCCAGTGCCCGCCCCGGCGGCCGGGGTTCTGGTACCAGTGAAACGGTTCGCCGGGGAAGCCGATGTAAAAGACATCCTGCCAGCCGTCGCGGTCGATGTCCCAACCGAACATGGCAAAGCAGTTGCTGTATCCCTTGCCGGCGACAAAGTCGCCCGGCTTGCGGATTTCGTGAACGGTCCATTTCGGCCCCGCGTACCAGACGTCTCCGGCGATCACATCGTTGAATCCATCGCGATTCACATCAAAGACGGCCACACCTTCGGCTCGAAACCTCTCGTCCAACTTCAGTCTCTGCCAACTCACCGCCCGGGCATCGACGGCGGCGGAATCTTCGAGCACTCGGACACGGTGGTTCGAGCTGTCTCCGATATAGACTCGGGACTTGGCATCGACGTGGATACCGTGGGGTCGTCCGAGTCGGCAGGTGGCGGGTTTGCCATCGGGTCCATCGGCGGTTTTGCCATTACCGACGAGTGTGTGGATGGTGCCGGTCGTTTTGCGGATGACTCGGATCGTGTGGCTTTCGGTATCGGCGAGGTAGATGTCACCGCCGGGTCCGACGGCGATGCCCTTGGGACCGCTGAGCCTGGCCAGTTTTGCGTCACCATCGTCGCCGCTGTAGCCTTTTTCTCCGGTACCGGCGATGTGGTGCAGTGTCGCCGCTGCGAGGTCGATGCGGTAGACGGAATTGCCTTCTCGAAGTGCCAGCACCAGTTGTCGGTTTCCGGCAAAGTCGAGTGCTCGCGGTCCGTTGAGTGGTGTTCCCGAAAGCGGTGCCCCATCAGGTGTCGGCAGTTTTTGTCCGGTGCCGGCGAGGGTCGAGATGCGGCCGGTTTTGAGGTCGACTTTGCGGATGCGGTGGTTGCCGATGTCACAGATGTAGAGTTGGCCGTGGTCGTCGAGTGCGATGGAGTGCGGCCCTTTGAGTCGTGCGGATGTGGCCGGTCCGCCGTCGCCGCTGAAGCCGGGTTGTCCGATGCCGGCGACGGTTGAAATGGTGTGAGTTCTGGCATCGACGCGGCGGACGACGTGGTTCTTCATTTCGACAAAGAACATGTTGCCGGCGGTGTCGAAGCGAACTTCGTAGGGTTCGTTGCAGCGGGCGGATGTGGCCGGTCCGCCGTCGCCTGAGTAGCCCGGCTTGCCGCTGCCGGCGACGGTCGAGATCAGCCCGGTGCGGCGATCGATGCGGCGGACGCAGTGGTTGTCGATTTCACAGACGTAAAGTGCCCCGTCGGGTCCGAGCGAGATTCCAAACGGGCCACCAAGGGTCGCTCGGTCTGCCGGTCCTCCGTCGCCGCTGTAGCCGGATTGGCCACTGCCCGCCATGGTGACGACTCGGCCGGCGGCCGAGAGGTTGGTTGACGAGACCAGGAGCAGCGTGACGAGGGGCCACACGAGTAGCGGGAAGCGGCGGTGGGTCATGGTGTACTCGAATCAGCCGTCGCTGCCGACGGTGACCGGAACCGGCTTGAGCGTGGGCAGCAGGGCCCACTGGCTGAAGGCGATCGGTGTGAACACCGCCAGGGCGAACAGCGAGTTGCGGAAGAATGGCAGGGCGGCCGTGTAGCAGCCGATCAGGCCGGTGAAGTTGGATGTGTACATCGACGTGGTGGCCCAGACGCCTAGGTTGGTCAACAGGAAGAACAGGATCTGAGCCGCCAGGGCCGATCCACCGATCCTCCAGGCCGTACGCTCGCCTCGGAGCAAGAACCCGATCGAGGTTCCGGCCACCAGCGAGCCGTAGACGATTGGTGTGTTGGAATAGAATGCGTTTTGCATGCTTCCGCTGATCAGTCCGATGAGGGTGTCGCTGACGAGCATGACGATCAGCGGGCAGAGGCAGGCGAGTTCGCGACGTCCAAAGTGGGCTCCGGCGAACAGGCACAGAGCCATCATTGGTGAGAAGTTCCAGGGGTAGTAGACCATGTGGTCGAGCGACACATCGATGCCGACCCGAGGCAGCAGGTACGGCATCAGTCGGATGAGCAGTGCGTAGGCAACGAACGCCAGGACAAACCACGTACGGGGACGACGCATCGGCAGCAACCTCGAAAAAAACAACTCGAACCGCGTCAATGGGTTCTTCGCGGCCAATTACACCACATTGGGCAATTCAATGGAATCCACTGTTTGAGACGGTTCGGGTCAGTCGTCGCCGGTAACGAGGCCTGCCGCCTTCCTGACGCTCGCTGGTTGTTTGTTGGTTGTTGTGACGAAAGGGGTCAGGCCCCGTCACGTGCGGCGGCTGACCTTTGCGTTACGTGTGGGCTGCTCGTTGGAGTCGGTTATTGAGTGCGACGCCTAGTCCGGAGTCGGGGAATCGGACGGCGACGATTTGTTCGAGACTGGCGTCGTCGAGGCGATGCAGTGCTGCGAAGAAGTTGGCGGCGGCTTCGATCAGGTTGCCTGATTCGGAGAGGACTTCGAGTGCGGCCCAGGTGTGTGTCGAGTCGGGAGGCGTGAGAGTGAGCAGGCCCGACGTGGTTGCTGGGGGCTTGGTGATGGCATCGACCAGGACGACTGGTGTCCTGGGTGCGTAGTGTTTGGCCAGCAGGCCGGGTGCGGGTGCGGCCTGGTCGACGGGTTGTGTTCCCTGGTGGACATGGACCTTGCCGATCGTGTCTCTGAGTTCTTCGAGAGTCACTCCTCCGGGTCTCAGCAGGCAGGGGACAGGTCCCGAGAGGTCGAGCACGGTCGATTCGATACCGACTTTGCACGGGCCGGCGTCGAGCACTGTTTCGATTTGTTTGCCAATCTGGTTTCCGAGCTGGCTGCGAACGTGTTCGGCGGTGGTGGGGCTGATCGAGCCAAACCGGTTGGCGCTGGGAGCGGCGATCGGGCAGCGGGCCGTTTCGATCAAGCGTTTGGCGACCGGGTGATCGGGGATTCGGACTGCGACAGTGGGCAGTCCGGCCGAGACGATTTCCGGTATGGTTTCGGAGCGGGGCAGGACGAGGGTCAGCGGTCCGGGCCAGAAGGCGTTTGCGAGTGGTTGGGTGAGTGGTGGCAATTCGGAGACGACGGTTTCGAGTTGTGTGATGTCGGCGATGTGGACGATGATCGGGTCGAACCGAGGCCGGTTCTTGGCATCGAAGATGGCAGCCACGGCCTGTGCGTTGGTGGCGTCGGCTCCGAGTCCGTAGACGGTTTCGGTGGGGAACGCGACCAGGCCGCCGTTTTGCAACGTTGCTGCGGCCAGATCGATTTGTTTTTGACTGATTTCGAAGTCGGTCACGGCAATTCGACCAGCACGTCGTCGCCTTGGATGATGACGGGAAGCGAACCGTGTCGGATCGCATCGGTCAGGCAGTGTTGTCCGTTGGTGACGTCGAATTGCCAGCCGTGCCATGGGCAGGTGACGACACAGCCGTCGAGTTGTCCTTTTCCGAGCGGTCCGCCGGCGTGCGGGCAGACTCCATCGAGGGCATGGAGTCTGCCGTCGACGTTGTAGAGTGCGATCACCCGCCCTCCGGCAGTGAACTCGTGCGACGACCCAACCGGGATATCCGACAGCGCGGCGATGCGAACGGTTTCGGGCATGCCGTGTATGTTCGACTCGAGTCGACGGGTCGTCAACTGCCAGTCGGTGCGAGCTTGCGGCCAGTGTGTGCCATTCCGAGTCAGGCGGCCCAGGGCAGGCTGGGGTTCTTGGCTCGTCGGCTGCGTTGGCCTTTGGGTCGAGGTCGAGATTTCCAGCGTCGGTGGAGCCAGAAGTACTGGTCGGGAGTTCGTCGAACGACTCGTTCGAGTGCTGCGGTGTAGGCTTCGGTCAGCGATCGAACGGGGTTGTGGCCATCGAAGTTCGCCGTATCGATCAGTTCTTCGCAGCCGACTTCGAACCGTTCGGGGCCATCGTCCGAATCGAGTCGGATGGCGTAACCGACGCAGATCAGGGCGTTGTGCCGGAGCGCCAGGAGTGCGATGGACTTGAAGGTCGAGGCGGGATGACCGAAGAAGTCGACGAACAGGCCGTGCGAGCCGGCGTCCTGATCGCCGAGCATGGCCAGGTCGCGGCCGGCTTCGAGTCGTTCGACCATCTCGCGGCTGGCTCCGTTCTTGTCGAGCAGGTCGTGGCCGGTGTCGCTGCGGAAACGGAGGAAGAACCGGTCGAGGTGTGGGTTATCAAGGCGGCGGGCGATGACTCCCATCGGGAAACCGAAGATGCCGAAGATCCAGACGGCCAATTCCCAGTTTCCCATGTGGCCGCTGATCAGGATGACCGGTCGGTCGGAGAGCAGTGCGCTGACGGCCTGGTCCTGGTTGCGGAAGCGGATCAGGCGGCGGAAGTTGTGTCGAGTGAGTCGTTGGCGGAGGTGGAGGACTTCGCCGACGGTGCGAAACAGGTGCCACCACATGCGGCCGATCAGGCGATCGGCATCGACATCGGGTCCGAGAGCACGACGGATATTTTCGGTGGCGATTCTGTGTCGAGTCAGGCGGCGAGGCAGCAGGCGGTGGACACAGAACCCGGTGAGGCTCGAGCCCAGATCGATGGCCCACAGCGGCATTGCGTGCACCAGCACGACCATCGTGCGAAAGGCCGCGTATTCGAGAAGATGCCGAAGTCGTCGGGCCATCCCGGCGTCCTTGCCGTGGAGGAATGTGGTGGGATGTGTTGAACAAAGGTTGAAGCGAGTCGTCGAGAGTGTGCCGCGGCTTGGTGGTCGGGTCAAGAGGGATGCGTTTTGCGGCTGAGTGGTCGGATTGCGAGCCTGGCTATTTCTTGCGTTTCGCTTTGGCGGGGATTCTGGGGTCACGTTTCAGCGGCATCGAGACGGTTTTCCGGGTCCAGGCCGATTGGTAGATGGCCTGGATAATCTCGACGCTGCGTCGTCCTTCGCGGGCGTCGATCAGCGGTTTGCTGCCGGTCCGGATCGAGCGGATGAAGTCCTTGAGTTGGTGTGTGTGTCCGTCGAACGAGATGGCCGACGGGTCGCTGGCTCCGCTGCCTCCCACTTCGTCGCCGCCAAACCGTGCGATGATGGCGGCATCGTTGCTTCGTCCCTTGGCGAAGTTCCAGGTCACGAGCCGGTCTTCTTCGACGACAGCAGTTCCGTGGGTGCCGTGGATTTCGACCTTCTTGGAGAACCCCGGATAGGCCGCGGTGGTGGCTTCGATGGTGCCCAGTGCCCCGTTGGCGAATCGCACCGCGGCCACTCCGGTGTCTTCGACCTCGATTCTCTTGTGAGCCAGCGTATCGGTCAGGGCGGTGACCTCGGCCACGTTCCCCATGAGGTAGGCGATCAGATCGACGCTGTGGATGGCCTGGTTCATGTAGGCTCCGCCACCGTCGAGGGCCCATGTGCCTCGCCAACCGCCACTGTCGTAGTATTCCTGGGTCCGCCACCACTTGACGTAGCTGTCGGCGAGCGTGAGTTTGCCGAATCGGCCCGAGTCGATGGCTGTTTTCAGTACCTGTGTCACACCGTGGTAGCGTGACGGGAAGATGGTGGTCAGTTGGACTCGGTTCTTGCGGCAGGCATCGATGATGGCATCGCAGCGTTTGAGAGTGATTTCGAGTGGTTTCTCGACGACGACGTGTTTGCCGGCGGCGGCGGCGGCAACGGCCGGGTCGCGGTGGGCTCCACTGGGCGTGCAGATGGTGACGATGTCGACCGAGGAGTCCTGGAGCATCTGTTCGAGAGTTGCGTAGGCGGTCACTCCCGGATTGGCCTCAGCAAAACGTTCGGCTGCTGTGGGGAACGCGTCGAAGCAGGCGGTGATATTGGCACCGCGGATCTCGTTGACGGCCAACGCGTGGAAGTTGGCGATCATGCCGCAGCCAACGATGCCGAATCCAGTTGCCATGATGGAGTCTCGTGCTCTTTGAGGAATACAGGTTGTTGAGCTGTTTGTTTCGGTCGCAGTTCAGTCGCTGCTGAGCGTGACACGGCAGAAGCGTTTCTTGCCGACCCACAGCAGCAGTCCGTCGGTGACGTCGACGAGTGTGTCGTGGCTGTCGAAGCGTTGTTTGTCCGGGCCGAAGTAGGCTCCGCCCTGCGAGATTGCTCGTCGGGCTTCGCTGGTGGAGTTGCAGAGGTTGGTGAGTTTGAGGAGTTGTGCGGCGGGGAGTTGTCCGTTGTTGAGTTCGGCGATCGAGACGACGAATTCGGGGATGTCTTCGGGTTGGCCCCCCGATCCGATTTCTCGTTCCCAGCGTTCGATCGCCAGGTCGGCGGCTTCCTGCGAGTGGTATTGCCCGATGACGGCCGCAGCGAGTCGTTGTTTGCACTGCTTGGCGTGTCCACCGAGCAGTGAGTCGACGTTTTCGAGCGGCATGTCGGTCAGCAGTTCGAAGTACATTTTCATGCAGTCGTCGGGCAGTTGCATGAATTTCTTGATCATGTCGAAGGGTGAATCGGCGATGGCGATGTAGTTGTCGAGGCTTTTGCCCATCCGGCGGTGTCCGTCGAGTCCGACGAGGATGGGTGACATGACTCCCACTTGGCCGGGTTGTCCAGCGTCCTTTTGGAGGTCGCGGGCGAGCATGAAGCTGTAGAGTTGTTCGGTGCCGCCGAGTTCGATGTCGGCAGAGACCTGGACCGAATCCCACGCCTGCATGATTGGGTAGAGGCATTCGTGGAGATAGATGGGGGATTCGGACTTGTAGCGTTTAGAGAAGTCATCGCGAGTGAGCAGTTGAGCGACGGTGACCTTGCTGGTCAGTTCGAGAGTTTCGAGGAAGGACATGTCGGCGAACCAATCGCCGTTGTGGACGATTTCGGCCGAGTCGAGATCGATGACCTGTCCGAGTTGCGAGAGGTAATCGGCGGCGTTGGCTTGGACCTGTTCGAGGGTCAGTCGGGCGCGGGTTTCGTCTCGACCGCTGGGGTCGCCGACCAGGGCGGTGTAGTTGCCGATGATGATCACGGCCTGGTGTCCCAGCGACTGGAACTGTCGCATTTTGCGCATCGGGACGGTGTGGCCCAGGTGCAGGTCGATGCCGGTGGGATCGATGCCGTACTTGATGCGAAGCGGCGTGTCCGACGCGAGACTCTGTTCGAGCTTTTCGATCAGTTCCGACTCGGGCACGATCTGTTCGGTGCCACGGCGGATGATTGCGAGTTGTTCGTCGACGGGAGGAAACGGCATCGAGGGGCATCCGCAGCGTGCGAGTGTCATGGTGGTCCCCAAGCTATCAACCGCGTTGGGCAGTGGAAAGTGCTGATGGGTCCCTGTCTCGGGATGGCGGAACGCGGCTGCGAACTTGAGCGTCTTGGACCCGGTCAAACGGCTGCCGACTCGATCATCATCGAGAGGATATTGAAGGCGTTGAAGAGCATGTGAATCACCACGACGGCCAGGAAGCTGCCGGTGCGGTGATAGGTCACACCGAGCACCAGTGCCAGCGGTGCCAGGCCGACCGCATCCTGCCAACTTGGGTGAATCGTACAGAACGCCAAGGCTGTCAGCAGGATGGAGAACGACGGAGACAGGTGGTTGAGGAGAGTCCGTTGCAGAATCACTCGAAACATCAGCTCTTCGACCCACGGTGCGACCAGGACGGCGCTGATGGTCACCGTGATCAGCACTTGCCCGGTCTTGTCTTCGCCGATCAACTTCAGCAGCGGATGCATGAGATTTTCGGGGCGAAACGGCAGAGTGGCTTGGAAGACAATCAGAGTTGGCAGCAGGCAGGCCAGGAAGCCGACGATTCCGTAGAGCAGTTGTCGTGTCAGGGATTGAGCGTTGGATGTGGAGTTTCTCCAGGCCCAGGTCCAGTTGCGTTGTCCGGTTGGAGTGGTTTCGGTTGTGTAGTAGTTGGCGTTGTGGCGGGCGGCTTCGATCAGAGCGATCAGGAATCCGAACAGTGCGAGGTGCATCAACGAGTTGTGGATGATGGGTGCGTTGACGGCATCGGCGCCGGCGGCGGCGGTGGTCGGTGTTGGTTTCATGGCGAAGATCGAGAGAGAGAGCCATGTGGCGACGGTGGCGGGCAGCAGCCAGCCGGGCCAGGGCATCAGGTTTCGAGAGTGAGCGGCGGGCCAGGGGGATTGGCCGAGCGCGCGCCACACCAGGAACCCGCAGGTGCCGATGCTGACGAGCACGAGCAGGTTGATGAGCAAGGCCAGCAGGGACATCAGGTCAATGGGTGGCGTCGACATGTTGGAGAATTGTACGAGATCAGGTGGTCACAGCAGAGGCTGTTCCGGCTGACTTGGGCTGCTATCATCGGCCGCGTGACGAGCATCCTGGAGAGAATTGTCGAAACGACTCGCGGTCAGATGGCTCGCCGTCGGGCGGAGTGTCCGGCATCGGAGCTGGAGAGTCGGTTGGTCGATCTGCCGCCGGTTCGAGGGTTCATCGATGCGATTGCCGATTCTCACGACGTGGCGCTGATTGCGGAGATCAAGAAGGCGTCGCCGTCGGCGGGTTTGATCCGAGCGGATTTCGACCCGCTGGAATTGGCCACGACGTACGCCGCCTCTGGGGCGACGTGCCTGAGTTGCCTGACGGATGAACCGTTTTTTCAGGGGCGGCTCGAGGACCTCGTGGCGGTGGCTGAAGCGGTGGACAGGCCGGTTCTGAGAAAGGATTTTCTCGTGGATCGGTACCAGTTGCTTGAGGCTCGGGTGGCCGGAGCGGATGCGGTGCTGTTGATTGCCGAGTGCCTGGATGGTTGTGAGTTGTCGGAGCTGTACCTGGCCGCAGGGGAATTGGGGCTGGACGTGTTGTTGGAGATCTACGAGCCGGAGAATCTTTCGCGAGCTCTGGATCTGGATCCTCGGTTGTTGGGAATCAACAACCGCAATCTGAAGACGTTCGAGACCGACCTGGGGCATACGTTGAGGCTGGCGGCGGATGTGCCTGCGACGACGATGCTGGTGGCCGAGAGTGGGATTCGCAGTCGTGAGGACGTTGAGTGTCTGGCCGCAGGGGGTGTGAAGGCGATCCTGGTTGGTGAGACCTTGATGAGGGCGGAGTCGGTGGCCGAGAAGACCGGCGAACTGGTAGGCGTACCGCGGGTGGTGAGCCATTGAGAGTTGCGTTGGCTCCAACCCGGTCCAGAGTACTTCAAGAAAGTAAACAAAGAGAGTGCACGAAAATGACGAGCGAATATCCGGTCGAGCATGTGTTGGTGGTGCCGACCAGTCTGTTTCATGAGATCGGGCATTTCCAAGGGTTCTGCCCCGACATCGAAGTCTATCTCGAGCGTCTGCTCGACCCGGCTCAAATGAGTTTTCGGCCACGGGACACGGTTGAGGAGGATCCGAGTCTGAAGCAGTTGATTCCGTATTGTCTGTTTCGTCATGACGGTCGGGTGTTCAATTACCGTCGCGGGACCGAGCAGGGTGAGGGCCGGCTGCACAGCAAGCGGTCGATCGGCATCGGCGGTCACATTTCGTCCGAGGACACTCATGCCGGTGGTTCGGCTTACGAGGAGGGGATGCAGCGGGAGATTGCCGAGGAGGTGTACTTGGAAACCGGGTATACGGAGCGTTGCGTGGGCTTGATCAACGACGATTTGACCGAGGTCGGGGCGGTGCACTTGGGTGTTGTGCACGTGTTCGATCTGGATGAGCCCAAAGTTCGAGCTCGTGAGGAGTCGATAATCGAAACATCATTTGCCACTCCCAAAGAACTGCTCGACGACCGCGAGTCGTTCGAGACCTGGTCACAGATCTGCCTGGAATACCTGGTGGCAGAAGCAGGTGAATCGGGTGAGGGAGCTGGCTGAGGCGGTCCAACACGGCGTCAGCAAGGGAGTGCGGGCGATGAAGAATCGGATGACGATCGTGGCGTCGGTTTTTTTATTGGTGCTGGTCGCCTGGGCGGCTGACTGGACGGATGCCGCGGATGGGGTGGTTGCCAACGTGAAGGTTGGCCCGGCACCGGCTGCCGGTACCGGGTCGGTCGATACGGCGAGCCTGGGTCGGATGCTGGGCGAGTTGGGGATTGTACCGCAGGTGACGGGGACTCGTTTCGATTTCGATTTTGCTTCGCGTGAGGAGGAGGACCAGGAGTGGGCGTTTGCCATGTCGGTGGTGCTTAGCCAGGACGCCGGGACGGTTTGGGTGATGGCATGGTTGGAGGAGATGCCCGAGCAGGCGTCGAAGGTACCGGCGGCGGCGTTGTTGAGAATGCTGTCGGCGAACGACAGCCTGGGGAACGGGAAGTTTTTTGCCTATGACCGGAGGAACCGTCGGTTCCTGATGCAGCGAGTGCTGCCCAATCGGGGGGTCACCGCATCGGGACTTCGTGGCGTGTTCCAGGACATGGCCCGTGGCGTGATCGGCAGCCATTCGACCTGGTCGGTGGCACGCTGGTCCGAGGCTCCGGAAGTGCAGCAATCGACGTTGCCTCCGGCACCCGCGGCTGAACGGCGGAGGTAGGCGGCCGCGTTCGGGCTGGGCGTTGTTGGAGGTCGTGTCGGGGGCTAGAATGGCGGGGCTGGCAACCACTGGTGTGGTTGCTCCCGCCGCCGAGCCGTCCCGGCTCCGTCACCCGACTTCCTCAGCGGTCATCGCATGAGATCCTGCCGGTCTGTTCTTGTCTCGTTCCTGGTCTCGTTCTTGGCCGCATTGCCGTTCGCATTGCCGGTCACTCTGCTTGTTGTGGGTTCGATTCCCGTTGCGGCAGCCGAGTTATTGCCGGCGAATCGGCCGATCAACGAGGCGATCGACCATTACCTGCGGCTGGGTTGGGTCGAGGCGAAGGTGAAGCCGAGTCCACAGGTTTCCGAGGCCGGGCTGATTCGGAGAATGACACTGGATTTGGCGGGTCGGATTCCGACGGTGGGTGAGACTCGAGCGTTTGTGGATTCGAGTTCTCCGACGCGATGGACTGGTTTGGCGGATCGGCTGCTCGAGAGTCCTGATTTTGCGTATCACCATCGTAACCAGTTGGACCTGTTGTTGTTGGCGACGAAAAAGAGCGACGGTGAGTTCCGCAAGTACCTGTTGACGGCGGCTCGTGAAAATCGCAGTTGGGACGTGTTGTTCCGTCAGATGATGACTGGTCGCGAGGAGAACTCGGACGAGAAGCCGGCATTGGCGTTCTTGAAGGCTCGAGCCGGCAGTCTCGACGACCTGACCAACGACACCAGCATATTGTTCTTTGGAGTCAACGTCAGTTGTGCCAAGTGCCACGACCATCCGCTGGTCGACGATTGGACCCAGGATCATTTTTACGGCATGGCGTCGTTTTTCACTCGGACCTACCTGACCAAGAAAAACACCTTGGCCGAGAAGTCGACCGGCGGCATCAAGTTCAAGACAACCTCTGGCGAGGAGAAGCAGGCTCGGTTCATGTTCTTGACCGGAACGGAGGTGCCCGAGCCGAAGGTCGAGTTGTCGGCCGAGCAGCGAAAGGCTTTGGTGGCGGAGGAGAAGCGGCAGATGAAGGACGCCAAGGCACCGGCGGCGAAGGTTCCCGGCTTCAGTCCTCGAGCCAAACTCGTCGAGTTGGCCTTGGGAGTCGACGATCGGCGTTTTTTTTCTCGAGCGATCGTCAACCGGATCTGGTTGCGGCTGATGGGGCGGGGGATTGTGGATCCTCCCGACCAGTTGCATTCGGCCAATCCTCCGTCGCATCCCGAACTACTCGATTGGCTCGCCCGCGATCTGGCGACTCGAGGCTACGATCTGAAGCGATTGATCCGCGGCATCGTGTTGAGCGACTCGTACGCGATTTCGAGTCGGCATGTTGGTGAGGGTGAGGTTCCTGGTGCCGAGACGTTTGCGGTGGGTTTGGTCCGGGTGTTGACTCCACGGCAGTACGCCTTGTCGTTACTGGTGGCGACATCGAATCCGGACCGTGTTTCGCTTGAGGCCATGTCGGGTGGCTGGGCGAAGCGTCGCGAGCAATTGGAGAGCGAAGCGGGTGGTTTGGCGGGGAAGATCGAGTTGCCAGGCGACAATTTTCAGGTCAGTGTGGATGAGGCGTTGTTGTTTTCGAACAATGACCAGTTGCAGGCCAGTCTGTTGAAGGATTCGGCCGACCGGTTGGTGGGCAGTTTGAAGTCCATTGGCGACCGTCGTCGGTTGATTGGTCGTGCGTTTGAAGCGACGTTGTCACGGTCACCGGACACGGACGAGGTTGTTGAGTTCGAGGTGTTTTTGACGAAGAGAGAGAAGGCGGGTCGGGTCTTGGCGATCCGTCAGATGGTCTGGGCGCTTTTGACCAGTCCGGAGTTGCGGTTCAATTACTGAAGGATTCCGGCAACAGTTTTAGACAGGACACAGGCAGTCAGTTTGGTTGGGCGGACATCCGTGTTGGCCTCGTAAGGAGTGGTTGGAGATGGCGCGATCCAGTAGCGAATTGTGTAGACCTGCCGAGCATGTGTCTCGGCGAGGTTTTCTGAGTGCAGCGGCAGCCGGAGCGACTGCAGGCGGGTTCGCTCAGGACATGACCGTTCTCGACGTATTGAAGAATCCGTCGTTGGCCGCGGAGATCAAGAAGCAGCAGAAGCATGTGATCCTGTTGTGGTTGGCTGGTGGCGCGAGCCAGTTGGAGACCTGGGATCCGAAGCCTGGCCGTCCGACGGGCGGTCCATTCCTGCCGATTTCGACCAACGTTCCGGGCATCCAGATCAGCGAATTGCTGCCCAAGATGGCTGGTCGGATGCAGGACACGGCGATCATTCGCAGCCTGAGCACGGGGATCGGCGACCATGGTGGCGGAGCATCGTTGATGGAGACGGGGCGTCGCAAGGAACCGGGTCTACAGCATCCGGATTTGGGTGCGATCATTGCTCGAGAGCTAGGTCGAGCCGACAGCCAGGTTCCCGACTATGTCAGTTTCTACGCTTCGACCGAGGGGCGTCGTAAGGGCACGTCGGGTTATCTCGGAGCCCGCTTCGCTCCGATGTTCCTGTCAGACAGCATGATCCCTCTGAACATCCGTCGCCTGGAGAGTCTCAGCGAAATCGACCATCGCGAGCGAGCCGATCTGCGAGCCCTGCTGGCTCGCCGGTTTACTCGAGGCCGCCACAGCCGCAACAACGTGTTGGGGTCTCACACGAGTGCTTACCAGCGAGTCCGCGGGATCATGGCCAGTGAAGAGCTGTTCAGCATCGACAGCGAGCCGGCCGCGGTTCGGGCAAAGTACGGCCCGACGCAGTTTGCCGAGCAGTGTCTGGTCGCCAGGCGGATGGTCGAAGCGGGTGTCCCCTTCGTCAAGGTGGCTCGTGCGTGGTGGGACAGCCACGGCCAGAACTTCGAGACTCACCAGGAACTCTGTGCCGATCTGGACCATTCGATGTCGGTGTTGCTGGACGATCTCGAACAGCGTGGTCTGCTCGAGAACACTCTTGTGATCACTCTGGCCGAGTTCGGACGGACGCCCAAGATCAACGGCAGTCTTGGACGCGACCACTTCGCCAACGCCTGGAGCACGAGTCTGACCGGCTGCGGCATCAAGGGGGGTACGGTCTACGGCAAGACCGATGCCGATGGTCAGAACGTGGCCGAGGGCAAGATCGGAGCCGGTGAGTTGTTTGCCACAATCTTCAAGGCGTTGGGGATCGACTACGAGAAGGAGTACTTCGTCGGGTCTCGTCCGATCCCGATTTCCGACTTCGGAGTGCATCCGATCGACGCGGTGTTGACTTGAATCGTCGCACGAGTTGTTTCTGACCACGCGACACAGTTCCAAGAGAAAGCCACTCGATATGGCCGCTGATCCCAAGCAGTTGAAGCTCGTCAAGAACGTCGGATCCCAGGGCATCGCCTTCGGGCTGGATCGGGTGCCTGAAACCGATCGCATTGTCTATGGCAGTTCGGATTTTCAGGTTTACGAGTACGACTTTGGTGCCGAGAAGTCCGAGTCGAAGGGATTCGAGGGTGAGGGGCACCGGAGCTATGTGACGACGGTGGCGGTGGCGGGCCAATTGGTTGTCAGTGGCAGTTACGATCGGCGGTTGGTCTGGTGGGACATCGAGACCCGCAAGCAGGTCCGGGTCACCGAGTCCGCTCATGCCAAGCGCATCCGTCGCGTGGCTGCCAGTCCCGACGGCCGGTTGGTGGCCAGCGTGTCGGACGACATGGACGTGAAGGTATGGGAGGTCGAGAGTGGCGAGTTGAAGGCGACGCTCAAGGAGCACAAGCCGATGACTCCGCACAACTACCCATCGATGCTTTACGCGGTATCGTTCTCGAAGGATGGCAAGTGGTTGGCGACTGCCGACAAGGTGGGTCACATCGTGGTCTGGGATGTGTCGACCGGCAAGACTCTGAAGACTCTCGAAGCACCCATCATGTACACCTGGGACCCTCGTCAGCGTCGCCATTCGATTGGCGGCATTCGCAGTATCGCTTTCAGTCACGACGGCAAACTGCTGGCCGTAGGCGGCATCGGCAAGATTGGCAACATCGATCACCTGGGCGGTCCGTCTCGGATCGAACTCTTCGAGTGGCAGACCGGCAAGACGTTGCACCAGATCGAGGACAGCAAGCACAAGGGGCTGGTCGAGCAGATCGCGTTCGGCCCGGATGGGTCGTGGTTCATCGCCGCGGGTGGCGACCACAACGGGTTCCTGTCGATTTATGAAACCGGCAGCGGGAAGTTGATCAAGCAGGACAAGGCTCCGATGCACGTGCATCAGTTCGTCGTCAATGAAGTACACGACACGGTGTATGCGGTTGGCCATCATCGGCTGGCGACCTGGGAGTTGAAGGCCAAGGACGCGAAACCAGCCGAAAAGACGCCCGAGAAGCCAGCCGGCAAGAAGGCCGACGAAAAGCCAGCCAAGGCGACGTAAGCGACTTGGCAGTCGGGGATATGCGAGCCAGCCGCTGCGTTGCGAGCGGTTTTATGTCGATTCGGTTTCGGCCAGCGTAACGACGGTGTCTCGGATGAGTTCTTTCAGTCCGGCTCCGGTGACTGCCGAGATTTGTCGGACGGGCCGATCGAGTGCTTGAGTGAGTTGTGCGAAGGTGTCTTGAGCGGTTGGGAGTTCGCACTTGGTGACGACGATCAGTTCGGGTCTGAGGGCGAGTTCGGGGTTGTAGAGTCTGAGTTCTTCGCGGATCGAGCGGTAGTTGTTGAGCGGATCGGTTTGGTCCATGGGTTCGGGTTCGACGAGGTGGATCAGCACGCGGGTTCGTTCGACGTGTCTCAGGAATTCGTGTCCGAGGCCGACTCCCTGGTGGGCGCCTTCGATCAGTCCGGGGATATCGGCGACGACGAAGCGGTTGTCGAGGTCGACTTGGACGAGACCGAGGTTGGGGTACTTGGTGGTGAAGGGATAGCTGGCGATTTTGGGGTTGGCTTTGGAGAGTCGGCTGAGGAGTGTGGATTTTCCGGCATTGGGTTTTCCGATCAGACCGACGTCGGCGATCAGTTTCAGTTCCAGCAGCACGTCACGGGTTTCTCCGGTCACGCCGAGTTCGAATTCACGCGGCGCTCGGTTGGTCGAGGTGGCGAATCGCTTGTTGCCGAGTCCCCCCTTGCCACCCTGTGCGACGATGACCTGGTCGTTGTGGAGGACGAGGTCTTTGAGCAAGTGTCCTCGCTTGGCGTCTTTGACGAGAGTCCCTGTCGGAACGGTGATGAGTGCATCATCGCCGGACCGTCCGGTCTTGAGTTGTCCCTGCCCGTGCTCTCCGCTTTCGGCTCGCCAGTGGTGGTGTCCGGCCAGTGCGGCGAGGCTTCCGAGGTTTTCTTCGGCGCGGATAATCACGTGTCCACCCCGTCCTCCATCGCCTCCATCCGGCCCACCCCGCGGCACATTAGATTCTCGCCGGAAACTCATGCAGCCATTGCCTCCATCACCCGCTTTGCAGTGGATATGGACTCGATCGAGAAACATGACGCGGGCCCCTGAGGCATCTGGTGTTGCGATCGATGATAGCAGGCACTGTCGAAATGTCGGGGTCAGGCGTTGAGGGTCATGCGGCCGGAGTGTTTGACGGCGTCTGGATCGAGGTTGGGTATGTCCTGGTACGTCGTTGTTTCCAGCGTCCGATGAGACCTGCGAGGAGGATCATGAGCGAGGCGAGTGTGCAGGAGCCGGCGAACCAGTCGCCGGTTTGGACATAGAGGCTTTGCCGCGAGTCGAGCGGCACGACATCGACGAGTACGGCGTTGAGTTGTCGTTGCCAGCGTCCGGTCATCGGGTCGAGATAGTCACGTCGTCGGTGCGTTTCGATCTGTTCGATCCGCAGACCACGTTCGGACTCATCGAGCGACGGGTCGCGTGCGGCGAGTTCCAGCGCGATCTCGGCGTCTCCATCGATGAACGTTTCCGGAATGCGGATGACTCCATCGCCGTCAATAATCGCCGAGATGCCGGTATTGACGGCACGGACCATGGGAGTGCGGCATTCGACGCAGCGGAAGATGGCTGTGACGAGGTGTTGATCGAGTTCGCTGGATCCGTGGAACCAGCCATCGTTGGTGAGGTTGACCAGCAGGTCGGGTGATCGATCCTTGGCCTTGGCGGAGGCGACGATTTCGCGGACGAGGTGTGGGACGGTGTCTTCGAAGCAGATCAGCGGAGCCAGTTGCCAGTCCTGGTGATTGAAGATGGTGGCCGAATTGCCGGCTGAGATGCCGAAGCTGGCGGGGAAGGGTGTGAGGCGATGGAGCCAGGGGAGGGAGTCGGCCAGGGGGACGTATTCGCCGAAGGGGACACGGTGTATTTTGTCGTATCGAGACGCGATTCCCGTGTCGGGTCGAACGTGGACGGCCGAGTTGAAGGCTTTCATCGACGTGGACCCGGCGACAAGTCGTTCGAGGCCGACGATCAGTCCGGCTCCGGATTCGGCGGCAAGATCCGCGAGTAGTTCTCTGACGGCGTTATTGCGCCATTCTCCTGGAGGGATTCCTGGGGCGAGTGTTCTGAGTTGTTCGTCGTCGAGTGTGTCGACCATTTCCAGGAGCGGGTAGCGGAACATGGTTTCGGGCCAGACGATGATGTCGGGTTGTTCGCGGACGGCCAACCCGGTGAGTCGTCGATGGATTCGGTAGATGTTGTCGAACGCGTCTGGGTCGTTCTTGAGTGACGACGTGAAGTTGCCCTGTACCAGAGCGACGCGCGGTCCGGGAGTGAACTGGGACTGTCCGCGTCGATAGAGGCCATAGGCCAGTGCCAGGCCGATGAGTGTGACGGCGGCGGTGGTGGTGAGGACGGTTTGTCGGGTTGCAAAGTGTCTGGGCGTAGGATCTTCGGCCAGCCACCAGCCGCAGGAGTTTAGCCACCGGGTGGGGACGGCCAGGGCCAGTGCGGTGGCGGCCAGAGCCACCAGTGCGGTGACTCCGTAGGCTCCGACGAGGTCACTGATCTGGATCAGTTCGATGAAACGGTACTGTGTGTGAGCGAGGAAGTACCAGGCGAGCCCGGTCATGATGTGGGCTCGAGCGTATTCGGTGGCGACCCACGCCACGGGCACGGCCAATCCGATGGGGACATGGAATCGGTGTACGGCGGTGCGGGTGACGGCGATCAGGAGCGGGGTGTAGAGGGAGAGGTAGATCGCGAGCGAGAGCCAAGCGGGGATCATCCACGTATCTCCCAGTCTCATCCACTGCAGCGACGCCGTCGTGCCCAGGAGCGTGGTCAGGTAGACGGTTCTCAAGAGCCAGCGGGGTGGTGTGGGGAGTCGGATGAGGATGACGAGTGGTACGGGAGCCAACCAGCCGAGGACGCCCCAGTCGAGTGGGAAGTGAGCGGCCCAGGTGAGCAGTGCGGCGAGTCCGCTGGCGGTGAATGCCGTGCGTGCGGGCAGCCTCGATGCCGGCTCGCTGGTCGGCTCGGTGTTTGGCTCGGTGTTTGGCATCGAGCGGGTCCTTCCTTGGATCCCGGGCGGTGTGGCTGCGGTGTGGCTGCGGTGTGGGATTCAGGCTTATCCGGCCCAGAGGTGGACTTCGACCCATTGGTTGGCTTGGTAGAGTTGTTTACCGGCGGGGAAGTGGATCATGGAGTTGGCTAGAGTTGTGCTGCGGAGGTCGGAGGATCCGTGCCAGTTGACGGGTGTGATGGTGGGGCCATCGGGGTGTGATTCGAGTCGTGCGGGGAAGTAGGTTGGTCGATCCGAGTGGAACTCGAAGTCACTGTCCAACCGAGCGAAAGCCGGGTTGGGAGTAGCGGGCGAGAGTCCCGCGAGTCGTCTCAGCGCGGTGCGGACGAACAATTCGAAGCAGACCATACTACTGACCGGATTGCCGGGCAAGCCGAAAACGACGGTGTTGTTTGAGGTCCCGAACCAGAGTGGTTTGCCGGGCTTGACTTGAACTTTGTGGAAGACTTGTGTGATTCCGGCGGCTTGGAGTTGATCGGGGACGAGGTCAAGTCGTCCGGCCGAGACGCCTCCGGAGAGCAGTAGTACATCGCAGTCGAGTCCCTGTTGAATCTTCTCGGCCAGGTGTTCGCGGTTGTCTCGAGCGATTCCCAGTTTCCGTGCGATGGCTCCGGAGGCCCGGACCTGTGCGGCGAGCATGGATTCGTTGGAGTTGCGAATTTGTCCGGCGGCGGGTTGCTGGTCGATCGCAACGAGTTCATCTCCGGTGGCGAGCACTCCGACGGTGACTTGTCGATAGACATCGACGGTGTGTTGTCCGAGTTCGGCGAGCAGTCCGAGTTCTTGGGGTCGGAGTGCCCGGCCCTTGGGGATCACGTTGTCTCCGCGTTTCATCGAAGTGCCTTGCAGGATCCTATCCTGTCCGGGCGAGACGGGTCGGGTTTGGATCGAGACGACCGGTTGAGTGTGAGAGTTTTCGACTTGTGTGTCTTCGATCCGGACAACGGCATCGGCCCCATCGGGCATGGGTGCTCCGGTCATGATCTGGATGGCTTCGCCGGGTCCGATTGGATTCGTGGCGACGGATCCGGCGGTGACTTCTTCGAGGATGTTCAGTCGAGCGGTTCCGTCGGCCACATCCTGGGCTCGGACGGCGAAGCCATCCATCAGTGCCTTGTCGAAGGGAGGCGAATCGATGTCGCTGTCGATGTGTGTGGCGAGGACCTGCCCGAGTGCTTCGTCGAGCGGCACGGAGTGTTGCGGTCCGATTGCGACGTGTTCGAGAATCGCGTGCTGGGCCTGATCAACTGTGAGCATGGTTGGCCCGATTGGCGTTTGCAGGGGGGGGTGTGTCAGAGTGTCAGGAAGTTTTCGAGCAATTTGGTGCCGGAGTCGGTGAGGTAGCTTTCGGGGTGGAACTGCACGCCCCAGGTTGACCAGTTGTCGTGACGCAGTCCCATCAGTTCGGCGGGATGATCGGGGTCATCGGACCAGGCACAGGCTGTCAGGTGATTGGTGAGTGAGTGTTCGGGGACGATCAGGCTGTGGTATCGGGTGGCCAGGAAGGGATTGGGGAGTCCTTGGAAGAGACCTTCGCCGGAGTGTCGTATGCTGGAGACTTTCCCGTGCATCAGCCGCGGGGCTGGCACGACCTGTCCTCCGAGAGCTTCGGCGATCGACTGGTGTCCGAGGCAGACACCGAGCAGGGGGATTTTGGGACCGAAGTGTTCGACGACCTGTTTGCTGATGCCGGCTTCTGCGGGAGTGCAGGGGCCTGGTGAGATGATGATGCGATCGGGTGCGAGCGAGTCGATGTGTTCCAGGGAGGTTTGGTCGTTGCGTTGGACTTGGATGTCGAGACCCGGGTCGATTTCTCCGAGTCGTTGGACGAGGTTGTAGGTGAACGAGTCGTAGTTATCGAGCACGAAGATCATGTGGATTGCTTGTGAGGGTGCGTGTTTCGGGCTCTGGGTTTCCGGATCCTGATGATCCCGTTCAGTGGAGTGTGCGTCTATTTCTTTCCCAGTCGGCGTTGTTTCTGGAAGAACTCGGTCAGGATCGAGCCACACTCGTGTTTGAGGACTCCACCGATGACGACCGAGCGGTGGTTGAGTCGTTCGTCGTTGGTAATGGTATACAGCGAGTGGCAGCCGCCTCCCTTGGGGTCAGCCGCACCGAAGAGCACGGTTGGCAGTCGGGCCTGCACGATGGCTCCGGCGCACATGGGGCAGGGTTCGAGGGTTACATAGAGTGTGCAGTCGTTGAGTCTCCAGCTGCCGAGTGCTTCGGCGGCCTGAGTGATCGCGATCATTTCGGCATGGGCGGTGGGGTCGTTGAGAGTTTCACGTTGGTTGTAGGCTTCTGCGATCACTTGTTCCTGGTGCACGATCACGGCGCCGACGGGCACTTCATCGTCATCGAAGGCAGCTCGGGCCTGATCCAGCGCCAGTCTCATCCAGTAGTCGTGCGGCTGGAGCAGGTTGGCGTCTTGTTGTACGGGCATGGGATTGCGCACCGAGCGTGTACCAACCGTGCGACCGAGTTGGTTGGCAGGTTACGAGGGTGCTTGAGGGTGGTCAAGCGGGCGAGCCGTTGGGTGCATGGCGAGCGAGCCGGGTGGAAGCTAAACGGTTTCGCGATCCCCGTTGGGAAACAGTTTCAGGCCCGGTCCGGCGTGTCCTGGAGCAATGGAGAGTAGTCGGAGGCAGACGGGGTTTTCCTGGTAGGTGGCCGTGAGCGAGACGAACGAGCGGTCGCTGCCGGTTTCGTCCTCGGCGACTGGAAACACGGTCCATTGCGAGCTCTGTACGTCATCGAGCAAATCGAAGAGTGCGAGCAGGTCGAAGTGAAATTCCGGCGGTTCGAGTCGACCGTCGTCACTGCCTCCGATGGTTTCGGTATCGCCCAGGAACAGGTAGAGCACCCAGTGATCTTCGGTGGGCCAGCAATCGAAGCCGACCCGTGCGACGCTCATCAGAGGTTCGAACAGCATGGCGACCCGGTCGATGAGTTCGACGAGCCAGTTCGGCCGCGAGTCACTGCTGCGGGGTTCGCGATCCTCGAGATTTCTGAGAATGTGGTTATTAGGCAGATGAGAGTGGTCCACGAAAAACTCCGCCGGTGTCGTCTCTGGTAAAGGTCAATCAGCAGGTGCAGCACAAGAAGTGCAGGTGCGGCAGGTGTGAGTATCGGGGGAAGAGGTCGTGTGTGAGCACTCGAAGTGTTCGGGTCGACTCAGAAGGTGCTAGCCGGTGTGGGAGGGTCTGGACGTAGCGAGAGTGCCAATTGGTGTTGATGAAGTGGTGGTCCGGAGATGTCAGTTGCTCCGAAAAAACCGGCCGTACCGTCACGGCTTGCTTCGCCTCGAGCACCCTCTACAATCGGACGTTTCCCCCTGCGAAAACCCGGATTCTCAGACGAGGGGTGTTCGCAGCCTGTTGGACTCGAGGTGTCTGCCGTGGACGACGCGATCCACAAGGCGAACGTATTGATTGAGGCCTTGGGCTGGATCCGCCAGTTCCGGGACCGGTACATCGTGATCAAGCTGGGCGGGAGTGCCTTGGAGGCTCCCAAGAGTGTCAAGAGTCTGTTGACGGACGTGATTTTCATGGAAGCCGTCGGCATGAAGCCGGTGCTCGTGCATGGTGGTGGCAAGTCGATCAGTCGTGCGATGTCCGAGGCGGGCATCGAGCCTCGCTTTGTGCAGGGTCGTCGGTACACGGACGAGCCGACGTTGGAGATTGTTTCGCGGGTTTTGGGCGAACAGATTGCTGGTGATTTGATCGATGAGATCACCCGGCAGGGTGGTCGTGCGGTGCGATTGTCGGGTCCGGGGACGAACTGCCTGTTGGCCGAGCAGTTGACGTTGTCCGGGGACGAGGGTGAGGAGTTGGATTTGGGTCGAGTGGGTCGGGTAGTGGAGGTGGACGTGTCGATGATTTCGGCGGCGTGTGCCGAGGGGAAGATCCCCGTGCTGCCCAGTGTCGCCTGCGACCGTGACGGCGGGTTGCTGAACGTCAACGCCGACACGGCAGCGGCGGCGGTGGCATGCATGCTGGGTGCCGAGAAGTTGGTGTTTCTGAGCGACGTGCCCGGAATCTACTCGGACCGCAACGACCCGAGCACTCTGCTCGGTCATCTCAACATGCAGGCGTGCCGCGAGTTGATTGCCGAGCGAGTCATTGACTGCGGGATGCTACCGAAGGTGGAGGCGTCGCTAGAGGCATTGCAGGCAGGGGTTCAGAAGGTTCATATCGTAGACGGCCGAATGGCTCATTCGGTCCTCTTGGAAATCTATTCCGACACAGGTGTTGGCACCGAGATCGTGGTGTGACACACAAACGGGTTCCGGGAGAATTCCGATCCGGATCCGATCGAACTAGGGGAGCAGCAGACGATGGATATTTCAGCCAAGCGATCCAGCGAGGACACGATTGCTCAGTTTCAGCAGCACGTGATTCCCAATTACGGTCGTTACCCGATCAGCCTGGTACGAGGCGAGGGATCGGTGGTGTGGGATGCCGAGGGGACTCGGTATCTGGACCTGTTCCCTGGCTGGGGCTGCAACATCCTGGGCCACTGTCCGCCTCGGGTCGTCGCAGCAGTCCAGGAGCAGGTGGCAAGGTTGATCCACATTCCCAACAGCTGGTACACCGAGCCTCAGGGCGATTTTGCCGAAGCCCTGTGTTCTCGTGGATTCGGCCAGGCCTTTTTCTGCAACAGTGGCGCCGAGGCGATCGAGGGGGCGTTGAAGTTGGTGCGTTTGCACGGAGCTGAGACGGGTCGTTACCGGGTCATCAGTTTCTACGACGGCTTCCACGGCCGGACCTTCGGTGCCACCACCGCGACGGCTCAGCCGAAGTACCACGAGGGTGTTGGTCCGTTGATGGCCGGATTCGATTATGCGGCGTTCAACGACCTCGACCGTGTTCGTGAACTGGCTGGTTCCGAGACGTGTGCGATCCTGGTGGAACCGATCCAGGGCGAAGGCGGCGTGAACCTACCCGAGCCGGGGTTTTTGGAGGGGTTGCGGGAAATCGCCGACAGTTGTGGAGCGCTGCTGGTGTTCGACGAGGTGCAGACGGGGATGGGCCGGACTGGTAGCTGGTACGGGTATCAGCACTTCGGCGTACAGCCCGACGTGATGACGATCGCCAAGGGGCTGGCTGGTGGAGTGGCCTGCGGAGTGGTGATTGCCAAGCACGAGTACGCCACCAGCCTGCTGCCGGGGATGCATGCCAGTACCTTTGGCGGCAACCCGCTGGCGATGGCCGCCGGGTTGGCGACTGTTGAGACGATTGAGGAAGAGGGGTTGTTGGAGAACTGTGTGGCGATGTCTGACGAGTTTGCCAAGCGGTTCGAGGCGCTTCAGTCACAGCTGCCGATTGTGCGGGAACTGAGAATCCAGGGGATGATGATCGGCGTGGATCTCTCGATCCCCGCCACACCGGCTGTCGCCAAGTGCATGGAACGCGGTGTACTGGTCAACGCGACTCATGACACGGTGCTCAGACTGCTGCCGGCATTGAATGTGACGGCGGCCGAAGTCGAGGAGGCGTGTGACGTGATTGGCGAGGTATTGCGTGAGATGGCGGCCGAGGCCGAGGCGACTGACGCGGTGGCCGTGGCGGCTGACGTGGTTGAGAGCGAGTCGGTCGTCGAGGACTCTGAGATGGGGGCTGGAGTTGTGGACGAGGGGGTGGACGAGGGGGTGGACGAGTCATGAGGCATCTGACGTCGTTATTGGACGGGACGGCCGAGGAGATCTCGGAGATCCTGGACCTGGCGTCCTCGTTGAAGGAGTCTGCGATACGTGGCGATCGTCCTGCTCATCTGGGCGGTCGGATTCTGACCCAGATCTTCGAAAAACCGTCCTTGCGGACTCGAGCGAGTTTCGACGCGGCGATGGGTCAATTGGGTGGTGCCAGCCAGTTCTTTTCGGCCGAGGATGCAGGGCTGTGCGGTCGCGAGTCGATCGAGGACGTGGCGCGGGTGATCAGCGGGTATTCGGACGTACTCGTACTGCGCACGTTTTCTCAGTCGATGATCGAGCGATTTGCCGAGTTGGCCAGTTGCCCGGTGGTCAATGCGTTATCGGACGATCGTCATCCCTGCCAGGCGTTGACCGATTTGTTGACGATCCGCGAGACGTGGGGCGAGTTGTCTGGTCGTCGTCTGGTGTTTGTCGGCGACGGCAACAACGTGGCCCGATCGTTGGCGATCGCCTGCGGCCGGATGGGCGTATCGATGACTTTGGCTGCACCTGCGGGTTACGAATTTGATTCTCAGTTCCTGTCGTTGTTGTCGGAGGTGGTTCCGGGTCACGACGTGACGTGCGAACCGGATCCGCGTGTGGCGGTTGTTGCGGCGGACGTGATTTACACGGATGTCTGGGCGAGCATGGGTCAGGAGTCTGAGAAGTCGGAGCGTGAGGCGGCGTTTGCGGGGTACCAGGTCAACGGCGAGTTGCTGTCTTTGGCTCCGGAGGGCTGTCGATTCATGCACGATCTGCCGGCTCGTCGCGGGTTAGAGGTGAGTGACGAGGTGATAGACGGTCCGTCGAGCGTGGTCTTCGAGCAGGCGGAGAACCGGATGCATCTGGCGAAGGGTTTATTAGTTTGGCTTTTAGGCGAGTGAGGCGGATATGACACGTCATGACGGGCGGGCGGCGGATCAATTGCGAACGATCGAGGTGACTCGAGGTTTCACGGGCCAGGCACCGGGCAGCGTCTACATTCGTGCGGGCAGGACGACGGTGTTGTGCACGGCGAGTGTCGAGGAGGGAGTCCCGCCGTGGAAGGCAGATTCTGAGACCCCATCGGGTTGGGTGACGGCCGAGTACAGCATGTTGCCCGGCAGCACATCGCCGCGGAAGCGTCGCGAGCGTCAGAAGATTGACGGGCGGTCGAGTGAGATCCAGAGACTGGTGGGTCGCAGCCTGCGAGCGGCCGTCGATTTCGGTGCTCTGGGTGCTCGAACGATCACCATCGACTGCGATGTCCTCGAAGCCGACGGTGGCACTCGGACTCTATCGATCACCGGTGGTTTCATTGCGTTGGTCGATGCGGTGGCGAGTGTCCCCGAGTTGTCTGGCCGGCTGGGGAGCGTGTTTGTCGATTCGGTAGCGGCCGTCAGCGTGGGAATGGTCGATGGCGAAGCGGTGCTCGATCTGGATTACCCCGAGGACAGCACGGCTGAGGTGGACTTGAACGTGGTGATGACCGGTTCGGGTGAGTTTGTCGAGGTGCAGGGGACGGCCGAGGCGAGATCGTTTTCTCGCGAACAACTCGATCGACAACTCGATCTGGCGACTCGCGGAATTGCCGAGTTGGGTCGGATCCAGCAGGATGTCCTGGGCGACCGATGGCCTCTGGACGCCTGAACAGTCTCCTGCTACGATCCCGCCGCTTCGGAGACGGACCCCTCCGTCTCCGGACTCTGTATGTGCTCCCCCTCCGCACGCAACGAAGGGACTCGCTCGTGCGCCCCGCAACCGAAACATCAATCCTCAATCGCTCCCACCGCCGTCACATCACCGGTCTGACCATCGTATTGGCTGTGGTGTTGGTGGCACTGGTCTTGTGGCCGCGTCCGGTTTCGGCGGCGGGGATCGAAGCGATCCGAGGCCGCAGTTACCGGATCACTCCACGGCACGGTCCGTGGATGATCTTCGTAGCAAGTTTGCAGGGTTCGACGGCTCGCGAGGCGGCCGACACCTTGGTGTTTGAACTGCGTCGACTGGGCATACCGGCTTATACGTTTTCACAGACCGAGCGAACCAGTCGAGTTCAGACCGGTGATCGTCTGGGGCGTGCGACTCGACGGACGCTCAAGTCGCGGCATTCGTCGATTTCGGTCATTGCGGGCAACTACCCGACGATCAAGGACTGGCGTGCTCAGAAGACATTGAAGTACATCAAGCGTTTCGAGCCCAAGCTGATCACCGGCGGGACGTACATGAAGACGCCGGGTCGTCCGAGTCCATTCAGCGGTGCGTTTCTGGTCCGCAATCCGTTGCTGGCGTCGGGCACGAAGCCGATCAGTGATCTGGTCCGTCAGCTCAACCGCGGTGAAGCTCACAATCTGCTCGCCAACCGCGGCCGTTACACTCTGGTGGTGGCCACTCAGATGGGCCGTTCGCATACGGTCAAGGAGACGGGATTGCGTCAGGCGGAGCAGAGTTTCCAGGTGGGTGATAGCCTGGACCAGGCGGCCGACAAGGCGCGGCGGATGGGCAGGATTCTCAACGACAAGCGTTATCTCGCCAAGTTGGCCGGCAGTAATCCTCAGCTGGCCGACATCCTGGCCCGGGACCAGTTCCGGGCCTTCGTATTGCACGAGCGTTTCCGATCGATTGTGACCGTCGGCGAGTTCACATCCGAGCAGGACCCGGCGATCCGTCCGCTGCTCGAGTTGTTCCGAGCCAAGCAGAAGCCGGATCCGCGAACGGGCGAATTAACTCTGACTCCAGAATACATCCTGGTCCCCGGAACAACTCGAAGCAATCCGCTGGATCAGATCCTTGCTTTCGACCCGAACCCGCGCCTGATGCCGGTGCCGCGGTTGAAGTGAGGATCCAGGCGTGACGACTCGACTGCTGGTGATTGCCAGTCGCAACTCGAAAAAGGTGGGTGAGATTGCCGGGCTGCTGGCTCCATTTGAGATCACGGTTCGGAGCGTGGGCGAATTCGAGGGAGTGGCTGAGGTGGTCGAGGACGGTGCAACGTTCGGCGAGAATGCGGCCTTGAAGGCGACTCAAACGGCTGTCGCCCTGGGTCAGTGGACCTTGGGCGAGGACAGCGGCCTGTGCGTTGATGCTTTGGACGGAGGACCGGGTATCCGATCGGCTCGATTTAGCGGCGAGGGTGCCAGTGATCTCGAGAACAACGAGTTGTTGATCGAGAGTTTGGCCGATGTCCCGGAGGCGAAGCGGGGAGCTGAGTATGTTTGTCACGTCGCGGTATCGGACCCCGAGGGTGTGGTGCGGTTGAGTGTCGAGGCGACGTGTCGTGGCCGGATCGTGGATGACGTTCGCGGCGAGAACGGGTTTGGTTACGATCCGCACTTCCTGTTGCCCGAGTACCACCGGACGTTTGGGGAGTTGTCGCCGGTGGTCAAACGGTATCTCAGCCACAGGGCTCGAGCCTTTTCGCGGCTGATCCCCGGACTGGTTGGCGTGTTGAGTGGCGGGTAGGAGCCAGTCCCTGAGGGATCAGGCTTAGACTCGACGGGTTTCAGGGACCAGGGCGTCGAGCACTCCGTTGACAAAATCCGGGCTGCGGGCGTCGCCGAAGGTCTTGGCCAATTCGACGGCTTCATCGAGAATCACTCGGAAGGGGACGTCGCTGTAGAGCAGTTCCCATGTTGCCAGCCGGATGATATTTCGATCGGTTCCGGCCATGCGGTCGAGTGACCAGTTGTCCGAGTGCGATTGGATGCGTTCGTCGAGATCGTTCTGGCGGGTGGTGACGCCCTTGACGATCTGTCCGGCAAAGGCTCGCAGTTGAGGGTCGTTCAATTCGCTGTCGAGGAATTCGACCAGTGCGACGGGGGGCATGTCGGGGTTGATGTCGACCTGGTAGAGCGCCTGCAGGGCGGTTTCACGAGCCCTTCGCCGCCTGGGATCCGGCCGATCTTCGGCCACTCCCTCCGTCTCCGCATCGCCCTCGACATCGTCCTCGACATCGTCCTCGACATCGTCCTCGACATCGTCCTCGACATCGTTCTCGACATTGTTCTCGACATCGCCCTCGACATCGTCCTCGACATC
>Ga0114999_10000335_pt1 | contig 70022 bp, 66 predicted proteins | sample ArcticOcean_MG_C_3_FD_89820 | JGI IMG/M metagenome (GOLD analysis project Ga0114999, IMG submission 89820) | Marine microbial communities from western Arctic Ocean - ArcticOcean_MG_CB8_126 | ecosystem: Environmental > Aquatic > Marine > Oceanic | place: Arctic Ocean: Canada Basin | collected...
AAAGAAGCCCGAGACAACAATGTGGGGGCGGTCCCTCAGAAAGGAGAAACGCCTCGAAGATCTGCCCCATCGACCAGTCAGGTTGACGTCCCGTCTGTTTCACAAACGGACGAGACCGACACTCCTCGTGTGGGAAATATGAAGCCGACTAAGCTTGCTCCAGATGCTTCAAATAACCAGGACAAACGCATACTAATCGTTGATGACGAGCTGCAGCTACACCAAAAGACCAAGGTAGGCCTTGAAAGGATTGGTTACAAGGTCTCTCTAGCCGATAGCGGCTATGAAGCCATCGTCAAATGTAGAGTCTGTTCCTTTGGTATTGTGCTATTAGAAATGCGGGTCGGCGCAGCGTCAGGTCTTGAGATTCTGAAAGAAATCAAACGGGCACAACCTAGTCAGGTCGTCGTGATGTTCTCGCCAAATCCGGAAAAGGAAGACACTATAGCCGCCATTGAATTGGGAGCGTGAATCGGAGCCGGCACTGAAGAAGTGTAGTCTGGTGTTCCCGGCCATGAACAGAGGCAAATGTCTGGGTAGGATCTACAAGAAGGAATCCATCACCAGGAAGTTCAGCAGAACGATCGTCCGATCCGGACTCACCTCGTCCCTCACACTCCATTCGTTAAGGCATACCTTCGCTTCGAACCTGGTGCAGAGGGGAAAGTCACTCTATGAGGTGGGGGTGCTCCTGGGACACGGAAGCGCTCAGGTAACCCAGATATATGCGCACCTGACACCATCGTCTCTGGCAACGGTAGTCGAGGATCTGGACTTCGATCTGTGAGTTTGGTCATAATATGGTCATAAGGCACAAAAATAGGGTTACGCCAAAACGACGTAACCCATTGTTTTTTATGGTGGGCGATACAGGATTCGAACCTGTGACCCCCTGCGTGTAAAGCAGGTGCTCTAACCAGCTGAGCTAACCGCCCCCATGTTCGATTTTTTGTTCTTCGTCGGCTGTTTCGACTGAGGCTTTGCCCAGGAGCAGACCCACTGGAATGAGCACACAATACCCAATCACAAGAAGGATCGGCGCCAGGGTCAAAGACAGGAAGCCGTCAACCGGTGGCTGAGCCAAACACATATACCCGACCAGAATCGTCAGAAGCCCGGATCCAAAGAACATCACATTCCGCCGGGTATAGGGAAGACTGAATGATACCGCCTTATTCCTTTTGGCGGGCGCCTTCCTCGTCTTTCTGCTGCGAGCCCTGGAGCTCATAGGTGCTACTCCTTGGCAGCTTTCTTCTCGGGGGCCGGCCTGCGCTTCTCTGTAATCCTTGCTGCACGACCTCTGAGCTCACGCAGGTAGGTGATCCGGGCGCGCCTCACTTTTCCAGCTCGAATACGCTCGATAGTGGCCACACGCGGTGAATGAAGCGGGAAGATACGCTCAACACCCACACCACCAACCGCAATCTTGCGAACGGTGAACGTCTCGTGGATGCCGCCGCCTTTACGCTGCAGCACCACACCCTCGAAAAGCTGGGTCCGTTCCTTATCACCTTCTACGACCCGCACGTGAACACGGACCGTATCTCCGGCTGCAAACTCCGGCACCTCGGTCTTGATTTGACTTTCGGACAATGACTTCAGCAAAGCATCCATGATGACACGCGCTCCTCTATGAAGTTTTTAAACCTTCGACCATCCTGATATTCAATAAATAGTGTTTACAAATCTTCGAGCAAATCCGGACGTCGCTCTTGGGTTCTCTTCTCCGCTTCCTGCTTCCGCCAGAGTGAAATCTGTTTGTGGTCCCCGCTCAACAACACATCTGGAACGGTCAACCCTTCGAAATCTCTGGGTCGCGTATACCACGGACAATCGAGCAGTCCATCCTGAAATGAATCTTCGAGTGCGGATTCCGCGTCTCCAACCGCTCCTGGAATCAACCTCGCAACCGCATCGATCAAAACCAGCGCCGGGAGTTCACCTCCGCTCAGCACGTAATCTCCAACTGAAATCTCTTCAGTCACATACTTCTGACGGATCCGATCATCGATCCCGCGATAACGTCCACAAAGCAGCACCAGATGATCCACCGTAGAAAGCCGATTTGCGATCCCCTGATCGAATCGCTTCCCTTCCGGCGTCAAATAAATCACGTGCTCCAAAGGTCCATCGGAAGGAATGGAGCCGAGCGCCCTTGCAATCGGTTCCGGCTTGAACACCATCCCAGCACCACCTCCGTACGGCGTATCGTCAACCGTGCGGTGCACATCCTCCGTATGGTCCCGAAGATCGTGGGCCACCACTTCCAGGATCCCTGAACTGATCGCGCGGCCCGGAATACTGAAAGACAGAACCTGTCTGATCAGGTCCGGGAATATGGTCAGCACGTCGATTCGCATGCGCGCGGCAATATCGGGAACTCACCTTCAAACGGAGCCTCGATCACAGACCCCACGAAGAAATCTGACTACAGCAGCCCCTCAAAATCCTTCACCACCACTTGTTCCGATTCCAAATCGACCGTAATGAGATCTTTGACGGCAGGCAGCAGCAACTCTTCTCCGTCCCGATCCACCACGTAAACATCATTTCCCGGGAGTGAAAGCACATCCACCACCTCGCCGATCTGTTCGCCTGCTTCGGTCACCACCTTCAACCCCACAAGCTCGAACACATAGTAGTTGCCCTCGGGCAAGGGGTGAACTTCATCTGCTCGTACCAACAGCAAACTGCCGCGGATACGCTTGGCCGCATCGGGATTGTTGATCCCCTTGAACTTGACCGCATAGCGTGATCCGTAGGCCCGGATCCGTTCAACCCGCCGCGTCGTCCGATCCCCCTGGGTGTCTTCAACCGTCACCGTCTTCAGATCGTCAAACCGCTCAGGAAAATCCGTAAGCGGATTGAGAAAGGCCTCACCATGAAGGCCCCTCGGTTTCAGCACCCGGGCAATGGCAATTAACGCCTCAGAATCAGTCGATTCCTCAGACAAGACCTATTCCTCGGATGTGTCCTCTGAGGCTTCTGCAGCCGGGGCAGCGTCAGCCGAATTCCCACTCATCTGCTTGAGAATCCCACTTCGCCTGAAAAGACTTTTGCATGTTCCGCTGGGCACTGCGCCCTTGGACAGCCAGTGTGCTACACGATCTGCCTTCAACTCGAGGACCTCGGGATTCTGCGTCGGAATGTAATGCCCGAGGATCTCGATGAACCGGCCGTCCCGCGGGCACGGCTTGTGGGCTACCACAACCCGGTATGCCGGGCTGCCTTTGGCGCCTCTGCGTGTCAAACGTATCCTGACCAAATCTACTACCTCCTGTTTACAACACCGTGTCACTGTGGTGAAAGGATCAGCCTACTGCATAAACGGCATTTGCATGCCGCGTCCCATCTTATCCATCTTCCCCATTTTCTTCATCATCTTCTGCATCATCCCGAACTGCTTGATCAGCCTGTTCACTTCCTGAATCTTTACACCGCTTCCTCGAGCAATTCGTTTCCTGCGACTACCATTCAAAATTTGAGGTGTTGCACGTTCTTCAAGCGTCATCGAAAAAATGATGGCCTCGATATGAACAAAGGCATCATCGTCCACCTGCACACCCTTCAACGCCTTTCCAGCGCCGGGAATCATCTCCAGCAGCTGATTCAAAGGGCCCATTTTACGGACCTGTTCAAGCTGCTCCAGAAAATCATCGAAGGTAAAAGACGCCGTACGCAGCTTCTTCTCGAGCTTTTGCGCCTGCTCCTCGTTCACCGCGCCCTGGGCCCGCTCCACCAGGGTAACGATATCGCCCATTCCCAGAATACGCGACGCCATCCGGTCAGGATGGAACGCCTCGATCCCGTCCAACTTCTCGCTTACACCGATATACTTGATTGGCACACCGGTCACTTCACGAATCGAAAGTGCGGCGCCACCCCGGGTATCACTGTCCAGCCGGGTGAGCGCTACGCCGGTAAATGCCAACTGCTCATAGAAAGCGGATGCTGCGGACACCGCGTCCTGACCGGTCATCCCATCAGCCACAAACATAATCTCAGAGGGCGAAACGGCTTCCCGAATCCCAACCACCTCTGCCATCCGCTCGTCGTCCACGTGAAGCCGGCCGGCGGTATCCAGAATCACCGGATCCAGCTTCTCTTCCCGGGCGCGCTCGAGACCCCGCTTGCAGATCTCTATCGGATCCGTTCCTTCTGGTTCGCTGTGAACGGGAACCTCAATGGATTCCCCCAAAACACGAAGCTGCTGGATGGCGGCCGGTCTATAAATATCAGCCGCAACCAGCAAAGGCTTTCGGCCTCCGGCTTTCAGCATTCGGGCGAGCTTTGCGGACATCGTCGTCTTACCCGCGCCCTGGAGACCCACCATCATAATCACATTGGGTTCGGGGCCCGGAAGATTCAGTTCCTCGTGAGCCCCGCCCATCAGACCGATCAATTCAGAGTGAACGACCTTGATGACCTGCTGCCCGGGCGTGATGCTCTTCAGAACATCCTGACCAACTGCCCGCTCTTTTACTTTTGATACAAATGACCTGGCCACCTTGTAGTTGACATCGGCCTCTAGAAGCACGCGCCGTACCTCTCTGAGCGCCTCTTCTATATTGGCTTCCGTCAGCTTTCCTGAGCCGCGAAGCTTCTTGAAAACGCCTTCAAGTTTTTCGGTCAGATTGTCAAACATGAAAAAACTCCGGCCGCAGGTGGGTCACAGACTTCCAAATATATAGGAATACAATATTTATGGCAAGCATGAAATCGGCGCTGCCACAACGAAAAAGGGGCAATGCCAGCCTGTGCTTGCACAGAAAATCCAACATTGCCCTATCGATTTGGAAACGCTTATCGCCCCTCGGCAGCAGCCCGGATTGCAGCTACATTCTCGGTCACTTTTCCGTCCTTAAATGCCGCAGATCCAGCCACCAACACGTTGCATCCGGCTTCCACAACATCGCGTGCGTTTGAAACGCCTATTCCACCATCGATTTCGATCTCTGTATCCACTCCAAGCCGCTGAATCTCATCTCGCAGCGCCCTGACCCTTGGAATCGACTCCGGCATGAAAGACTGTCCCCCAAAACCCGGCTCCACGGACATCACAAGTGCCAGATCCAGGTCAGGCAGGAACGGAAACAGCGTCTCAATCGGCGTGCCGGGCTTCACGGTCGCCCCGGACTTCATCCCTTTTTCTCGAATAAACCCCAGCAAAGCCCCAATATCGGCCTCGATCTCCGTATGCACGGTAAAGATATCCGCACCGCTATCCGCAAATGCCTGAACATACTTCCCGGGTTCCGAAATCATCAAATGCATATCCAGCACCAACTCTGTCTTCTTTCGAATCGCCTCCACAACCAAGGGTCCGAACGTAATATTGGGAACGAAATGGCCGTCCATCACATCCAGGTGGATATATTCCACACCCGCCTCTTCAACGGCACGAATCTCCCGCTCCAGAATACTAAAATCAGCAGAAAGGAAAGAAGGGGCAATCTTCACCATGTGAACATCTCCTGGTTGAGTCAAAAAAGACCGCAATTGCCTATCGTGATCATCTAAGAATAGCCGCTCTGCCTACCTAATAATTCCATAATATATTGTTTATATTCTATTTGTCATAATTACCGAACATCACAACTGGCTCACCACAAGCCTCACGGCGGTCCCGTATCTGACCTCTTCGCCCGCCTCAGGAATCTGCTCGATCACCATATTCAACATATGTTGTGTGCTGAACTCGAACCGAATGTCTCGCACCCTGAGCCCCAGGTTCTTGAGATCGACTCGCGCAGTCTCCAGCCGTTTCCCAACCAGATTGGGAACAACCACCGTCTCTCCTGGCGGACCGTTGCTCACCGTCAACACCACAACCGCTCCAACTGGAACCCGTGTACCAGGATCCGGCGACTGCAACATCACCAACCCTTCCTTGATGATCGGAGAGGCCTCCTCAACCACCTCACCCACCTCCAGACCGCTGTGCTCGATCCACAACCGGGCCTGCCGCAGGGATTTCTTTCTCAGATCGGGGACCTCGTATAGCCGACTCCCTCTGCTCGGAATGGCGTAAACCGTACGGTTCGTCTTTACATGTGAAAAGGCGGCCGGGTTCTGGTAAACCAGTTTTCCCTCGATCACCGATGCATCCCACCTCGGTTCCAGCAGCTTCAATCTGAGTCCGCGCCTGCGAAGCTTGTTTCTTGCCTGGTCCGGGGCCAACTCAACGATATCCGGAACCTCGACCTGCTGACCCTTTCGAACGATGCGGGGCATGATCACCAGGTCCAGAATGATCAACCCTACCGTCCCCGTAAACACTGCGCATGCGGCAAAGAGAATGGCCTCTCTCACCACAGACTTAATCACCATTCGAGAACTCCGTACCTGGTTTCACCGCATCGTTACAAACACGATCGACTGGCTCAAACATAGGACAACGTCAACAACCTGTCAAGCCGCGTAAGCCTCAGGTATTCCCTACCCGATTCCCCGCCCGAAACCTTGTCCCATGCGAGTTTCTTCATCTCCCGATCGTCAGAGAAACCCGCTGGGATATACCCAGAATGGAGTGAAACGCCGCACTGTAATCGATCGTGACCATGCCTTTTCTCACTCCGAAGCCTCCAGAAAACCGCTCCGGCTGATTCCCAGCACCCAACCTAAACTTGAAACGCTTCCCCATCTCAAACTCAACTCCAGCCCCGCCACCTGTGGGCAATCCCGACTCCTTTCTGACATCCACCAGGACGAACACCCCGGGTGAAACTTCGATCCCAACACCGGCCATCCCGCCCTGTCCAAGCAGGCTCATCTTTTTACCTCCCACATTCCACGCAGCCATCCCGAATCGCACACCTCCGGGAAACACCACCCTCGCCCCTAAATCGAACACGACCCAGCTCCTTGAGCCGATCCCTTCCGCCGAAAGCCTCAGACTGCGGAGCGTCAACCCCAGACCCAGCCGTTCTCTCACCCGATGCGCCACCGTCACACCAATCGTCTGCTCACGAAAAAGGGCATATCCGAAATCCTCAAACCGCAGCCCCAGCGCTGTGTTCCTGAGCGGCAGCACGATACCCGCCATACTCGTTTGCAGCTCCCGAACACCGAATGGACGATCGTAAACAGCGGTCACCCCGATCCCGCCATTCCACACGGTGGCCCCTGGATTCCATATCAATGCATCGGTACCTTGGGCCCAGGCTACGAAATTGTCACCTGTTCCACCGGAGCGAGCGCTGGTGGGGGCAAACTCGAAGGCGCTGAATGTGGGATGGGGAAGGAGGAGCAAAGAAATGAACGCACACCTTAGGATCTGGGAGGGGCTGGATATTCGGTTCATGAACACCTCAAATGCTGGATCACAGAATGCACAGATTCAACACCTCGAAATAAATCAACTGCTGGATCACTGAACGCACAGATTCTCCACCAAAACCCCACCACCATTGAGAGCACAGAGCCCAACCCTACACCGATTCGCGATATCCATCCGGTGCCCTGGGGCCGAACATAGGATCGAATTTCCGCGTTTATTTCTGCCGCATTTACCCGATACGTACACGGTTCTTTCTGTGGCCCTCAGTTTTTCTTCTGTGAATTCTGTGATCCTGCTCTTTTATCTCTTGTGATCCAGCGTTTTGCCATCCGTAATTCACTGTCTTTTATCGGTCTCCGTACGCACCCTGGAAACACAGACACTCCACCACCGCCACCACCTCCACCACCTCAAATGCTGGATCACAGAACACACAGATTCACCGCCAAAATCCCACCTCCCTTGAGAGCACAGAGCCCAACCCTCCACCAATTCGCGATATCCCGCTGGTTCCCTTGGGCCGAACCTCGGATCGAATTTCTGCGTCTATTTCTGCCGCATTTACCCGATGCGTACACAGTTCTTTCTGTGGCCCTCTGTTCTTCTTCTGTGAATTCTGTGATCCTGCCCTTTTGTTTTCTGTGATCCAGCCTTCCGTCCTCCTACAATCCAGCCTTTCAGCCCCCGCAATCCACCATCTCTCCCCGACTTTAATTAACAATCCTGTTGATCTCCAGTTTGCTCGATCCGAAATTGAGAACGAGGGCGATTTTGTAACCTGATGCCCTCAGATATGACAGCGTTTGCTCGAAGTCCTTCGGTTCCAGCAGCGCCTTGGCTTTGATCTCTACAAGACAATCATCCACAACGAAATCAACACGCCTCGAGTGAAGTCTGATACCCTTGTAGAACACGGGGATCTCGACCTCTCTGCCAAAGTCCAATCCCGCGGAACGAAATTCCTGGAATAGCGCCCGCTGATAAGTCAACTCCTGGAAGTGCGCACCCAGAGTGTGATGCACGGTTAGAGCCGCCCGAATGATTCTCCCCGTCCTCAAATCGGAGTGAAACTTGTTTCTGGATTTGGACATAAACATGCTTCCCGCGTTGAAGCGTCCTATTGGCACCCACCATACGTTCCACAGACGTCTGTCACGTTGCCCAAATGAAGTCCTTTCTGCCTCGGATTCCTGAAGCCACCGGACCCCTCTGTGTCCCTCAAATCTTCTTCTGTGAATTCTGTGATCCAGCGTTTTACTTGACCCCGCCTTTCACTCTCTGTGACCAAGCGACCATCAACGCAATCTCTGTTCCACTCAACGCCACTCATCAACCTACGGGACCACATATTGTTGTTGCAGAACACTGTACCCGTCTCTATTACAGTGGAGCAAAGCCTTCTTCCGCTCAGATTCTGTCTGCTAAGAATAGACACACCTGATCGACTGTCCCCCATTTCATGGCACAAAAAAAAGCCGCGAAAATACCCGCGGTCTTCCACTTCCACAATGCCTACTTTCTGTGACCCGCCTGCCTTTTCTGTGAATTCAGTGGCCCTCTGGTCTTTTCTGTGTATTCTGTGATCCTGCGTTTTGGTTACCCTGAGCCAAAACTTCGTCCTCCGCGATCCTGCTTTCTGTGGCCCTCCCGCCTTTTCAGTGTATTCTGTGGCCTCTCGCCTCTTCTGTGCATTCTGTGATCCAGCCTATTGTTCTCCCTGATCCAGCCTCTCTCTTTCCCCGAGCCAACCTTCCGTTCTCTACGACCCTACTTTCCGTGACCCGCCCGCCTTTTCTGTGAATTCTGTGGCTCTTCGCCTCTTCTGTGCATTCTGTGATCCAGCCTATTGTTCTCCCTGATCCTGCTTCTCACTTTCCCTGAGCCAGCCTTCTGTTCCCTGCGATCCTACTTTCTGTGGCCCTCCCGCCTTTTCAGTGTATTCTGTGGCCTCTCGCCTCTTCTGTGTATTCTGTGATCCTGCCTATTGCTTTCCGTGATCCTGCTTTCTGTGTATTCCGTGATCCTGCCTATCGCTTTCCTGATCCTGCCTTTTGCTCTGCAACCCACCCCCCCATCCATTTTCGTTATATTGAAGTAGTTTCTATCGATACCCCCAACCCCGGCACCCACGTGAACCAACTAAACGATCCCCACGCGCCAAACTCCGGATGGACCTACTTCGACCGCATCCAACGAAAGGATGCCGGGGAATCGGTCCTATCCTTTTACACGAAACGCTATTCGCACACCTGCGAGGCGAACTGGCGGGAGCGCATTCGGGACGGATCGGTCACCCTGGATGAAGCGGTCACGGACCCCGAGCGCATACTCTCTGTAAACCAGAAATTGGCCTACCACAGATCGCCGTGGGTGGAGCCGGATGCGCCCACGTCTTACGCTGTGCTGTTTGAAGACGAGAGCATTCTTGTTGTAGCCAAACCCTCCGGACTTCCAGTCCTTCCAGGAGGCAACTTCCTCGAAAAAACCCTGCTGTCTCAAGTCCGCCGTCACTACCCAGCCGAACTTGAACCCGCACCCATCCATCGGATTGGTAGAGGAACATCCGGCATCGTCCTGTTCGCGAAAACCTTCGCCGCCAAACGCACATTGTCCGAAGACTTCTTTCACGGCCGAATCCGAAAAGTCTACCGAACACTCGTCAAGGGCACCGAAATGGAGGACACCTTCATCGTCGAATCCCCAATCGGAAAGGTCCCCTATCCAGAGATCGGGTATGTATACGCAGCCACGCCCGAGGGCAAACCCTCCCGCACCGAGTGTCGTGTCCTCAAACGGAACTCAGACCAGCAAATCAGCCTCATTCACGTAGACCTCATCACCGGTCGACCCCATCAGATCCGCATACATCTCGCCGCTGCCGGTCACCCCCTGGTCGACGACCCCTTATACAAAAAAGGTGGCATCCCGCTCACGAATCCATCCGGCAAACTGCCCATGCCGGGGGACTGCGGATACCACCTTCACGCGCACTCGATCACCTTCACACATCCGGAAACATCCCGGCCGAACACCCTCACCTGCCAACCACCGCCGCTCCTGCGTCTGCCCGAAGAAAACGGTCGGACAACCTCGCCCTAGAACCGGACACTCAGCTTCACCTTCATCTTACCCTTTTCATCCGGACCCACTTCAACCTTCCCCCAATCCACACTGTCCAGGTGTGCGTCCACGTAGGCATCCGCCATGCTCACCAGAACGATCCCCATTGAAGTAAACAAGTAGACATTTCTTTCCTGCTGCCCCACAGTTGCAGGACACTTGTTCAACTGATTTCGTCTCACAAAAAACGCCACAACAGATCCGATCTCTGCTGCGGCGAAAAGACTCCCTTTAACTGGCCTGCCGTTATACATCTGTCCCCATCCAGGCAGCACCATCGACCTCAACATTGCGCCTCTGGGCGAAACCGTTCCTCCTGTAGAATCAGCAGCCGCTTCCTCAGCCGGCGCCGAACCACAGAAGCCACCCAGAAGCAATCCCGCTATAACGATCAGCCTGATCACCCATCCCCCGAATCTGGACCGGGCGAGCGCCGGCGCCATTCAGTTGCCATCAAACCTGCGAACCGGCGAGCCTGGCTGCGCCAAGGATACCCGCGTCATCACCCAGGAGCCCGGGAACGATCCTCACATATTCTTTCACGCCAACCGTTCCCCGATCGGCATACACCCTGCGAACAGGCTCAAAGAGCCGGTCGCCCGCTCTCGCGAGACCCCCGCAAAGCGCAATCACCTCCACATTCATCGCGCTCGCCAGACTGGCAATCCCGATACCGAGCAGTGCTCCGGTATCCTCGAACACCTCCTGGGCGAAGGCATCCCCTGCTTCCGCTGCCTGGAAAATCACCTCCGTGCTCAATCCATCCAAGATCAAACTTGTCTCAGGACGTTCACCAACCAGCCGCTCTTTCGTGCGCCGAACCATCGCTGTTGCGGATGCGTACAACTCAAGGCATCCATAATTCCCACACGGACAGCGAGGACCATCCTTATCGATACTCACGTGGCCGACCTCGGCGGCATTCCCATTGAAACCGCGCATCAGCAAATTATTGGAAATCCAACCGCCACCAACTCCGGTACCCAGCGTGATACACAGAAAGTGAGCCACACCTTTGCCTGCGCCCAGCCACTGCTCACCGCAGGCCGCCATATTGGCGTCATTGTCAACCGTCACCGGCAGTGACAGCAGCGCCTCCAGGCGATCCATCAACCGAACCCCGTGCATACACGGCAAATTCTCCGGCGAAATGATCACGCCCTCGTAGGGATCGAGCGGACCTGGCGCACCGATACCAACCGCATCGATCTCCTGACCGGCCATCACCTCATTCACGCACGAGGCGATCCCTTCGATCACCCCATCGCTCCCGAGGTCCAGGCGCGTGGGCGTTCGGGAACGGACCGTGATCTCTCCCGACTCCGTCACCAAACCCGCGCGGGTATTGGTGCCGCCCAGGTCCACACCCACCGTCAAACCACTCACATCTCCGCTCGGACCTGCTTCACCGCGTCAACAAACTGGCGCGCCGTATCCGTAAGCGTCTTCCAGTCCTTATTCGCCACGGCCGTCTTGTTCACCATGGCACTACCAGCACCCACCGCGGAAGCGCCGGCCTTGATGAACTCCGGCGTCGTCTTGATATCCACACCGCCCGTCGGCATCAGTCGAACCTGCGGCAAGGGACCCTTCACATCCTTGAAATAAGACGGTCCACCCACCGATGCGGGAAAGACCTTCACCACATCGGCCCCAGCCTGCCACGCTGCGAGAATCTCTGTAGGCGTGAATGCGCCTGGCATTACAGGTTTTCCATACCGCTTGGCCATTTCGATCACACCCAGATTCAGTGCGGGACCCACCACATACTCCGCCCCCGCAAGAATTGCGGCCCTGGCGGTCTCCGGATCCAGAACAGACCCCACCCCCACGATCGTGTCCTCCATCTTTGCCGACGCCTCCTCGATCACCTTGAGCGCACCGGGAACTGTCATCGTCACCTCGATGGCCACAACCCCGCCTTCACGCAGCGCCTTGGAAACGTCCAGCAATTCTCCCGGCTTGTCGGCCCGAAGCACGGCAACCACACCACATTCGATAATCCGATCCAGGACTCCAGACATCACACCCTCCTGTGCAAAAAGAAAGCCCGGGCGGTTCGCCCGGGCCCATAATTAATCTCGACATCTACCGTTTGATTCGTGCGCTTTCACCCCGCATCGCCCCCTCGGCCTCCGATCGTGTAGCCCAGTTCACATCGCCCGGGAACGTATGGGCGAGTGCGGAATAAGCGCCCGCGAAATCGACGATTGCCTGCGGATCCTTACCTTCCAGAATGCCCGTGATCACACCGGCTGAGAAATTATCGCCACCTCCCACACGGTCCACCAGCTCAAGATCCTCGTAGATCCGCGAATAGTAAAATTCCTTGCCATCGAACAGCAAAGTGCGCCAGTCATTCAGCAAGCCCGTCTTGGCGACCCGGAGCGTAGTCCCCACATATTCCACATTGGGATACGCCTCCACCGCGCTTCTGGCAACACCTTTGTAGCTCTCGGGATCCAGGGCGCTATAATCCTCCGTTGCCCCCTCTGCCTTCAACCCCAGCACCTTTTCGAAATCTTCCTCGTTACCGATCAAAACCTTCACAAAAGGCATGAACTGCTTCGTCGTCTCCTGCGCCTTCTCCGAACTCCACAACTTGGACCTGAAATTCAGATCATAACTCGCGGTCACCCCCGCATCTCCGGCAGCCTTTAGCGCCTCGAGTGTCGCCGCAGCCGCACCATCCGAAAGGGCAGGTGTAATGCCGCTCACGTGAAACCACTTCGTGCCTTCAAAAACCGACTTCCAGTCCACCATCCCCGGTTCGATCTTGGAAATCGCAGTATGCCCGCGGTCATATGTCACCGCACTCGCCCTGGGACCCACGCCGACTTCCATATGGTAGAACCCGTTCCGCTCCAGTCCCACACCGTCGAAATCCACCCACACGATATTGGACATATCCACACCGTGTTCACGTCCCTTGTTCCGGATCACCCACCCCGTCCAGTTGTCCACCAGCCGGGAAACCCAGGCACAATTGAGCCCAAGGTGCGCACACCCTACCGCTACATTGTACTCCCCACCGCCAATCTCCATATCCAGCTTGGTCGCATTTTCCAGCCGCCGGTATTCCGGCGATGACAGCCGGATCATTGCCTCGCCGAACGTCACCACATCGTACATGAGTTCCCTCCTCGGAAATTTACCGCTGACAACTCTCACCATCGAACTGCAGCTCAATCATCTCTGCCGCCCAGGAGACCAGACAGAATCAAAAGACGGACAAGACTCAAAACAGCCACAACAGCAGCAGCCACATAGGTCCAGGCCGCTGCATTTAGCACCTTACGCGCTGCAGGGAGTTCCTCCGGAGTCAAATATCCGCCGTCGGAAAGAATACGGATCGCCCTGCTGCTGGCATTGAACTCTACAGGAAGCGTCAGGATGCCGAACAAGACCGCAAAGGCGAAAAAGACGATACCCAGCTGGATCAGAATCCCATATCCCATGAACAGGCCGATAAAGAACATCGGCATCCCCAACATAGATCCAAAATTCGCCACCGGCACAAAATTCGTACGCAGAGAAAGCGGAAAGTATCCCTGTGCGTGTTGAAAGGCATGACCCGCCTCGTGGGCAGCCACCCCGATTGCTGCAAGAGAACGTGATCCGTAAGTACTGTCGGACATATTCAGCGTCCTGCTCCTCGGATCATAGTTGTCCGTCATATTCCCGCTGACCCGGCCGATCTCAACTTGAATTCCGCCGCGACTGATGATGTCCCGTGCGACCCTGTCAGCCGTAATGCCGCCGCGAGCATCGAACTTGTCGTATTTTGCGAAGGTGCGCTTGATCTTGAACTGCGCCCACAGCGCAAGCAGAAACCCTGGAATGACGATCACCATTGTCCAATCGAACATCATAAATGGAAACATCGTTCACCACCTCCTGCACTGATCTGTCCTGGATACCCTGACATCTGCCTGACTTCTACATTGATGTACATCAAATATACCTGATTTATCAGGAATCGAGTAGATCCTGCCTACCCAGTCTTTCGCCCGCCTTGATCTGATACCCACGGACAAGATCGGCGCCGCTCATGCGGCTCTTTCCCGGCGGCTGCACCTCCACCAACCTCAACGCGCCCTCCCCCGCCGCAACCACCAGCCCATCTTTCCCGTCGGCCGTCAGAATCTCTCCCGGCGCACCGTTCTGCGCCACCTCTTCTGCACAATGAATCTTCAGATCCTTCCCGTTCCAAATCGTAAACGCACCGGGAAAAGGGTTGGTTCCACGGATCAGATTCCTGATCTCACTGGCTTCCGACTTCCAATCTATACACCCATCCTGTTTGGTCAGCTTCGGCGCCCGGGAAACCTCCACATCACTCTGGGCGACCCCCTGGGCACGGCCTGCAGCCAGATCTCGAACCGTCCTGAGAATCGCCTCTGCACCAGGCGCCTTCAATCGCTCGTAAAGCTCGCCTGCTGTTTCCTCGGGACCTATCGGAACCCGCTCCTGGAACAAAATATCGCCCGCGTCCACCTTGCCGGTCAATTGAAAAACCGTAATCCCCGTCTCCGCCTCACCTTGAATCACCGCCCAGTTGATGGGCGCCGCGCCACGAAATCTGGGCAGCAGAGAGGGGTGCAGATTCACCGAACCCAGCCTCGGAATCTCCAGGACACGACGAGGCAGAATCACAAATGCCACCACAACGAACAGATCGGCCCCGTATGCTCGAAGCCGATCCAGAAAATCTTTATTCTTCAGCGATTCCGGCTGGAGCACGGGCAGCCCGCATGAATCAGCCAGTTCTTTCACGGGCGGTGCCGTCATCCGCCTGCCACGGCCGCTGGGCTTATCCGGCCGAGTGACCACACATGCCACCTCGAATTCACTTTCAATCAGCTTTTGGAGCGTAGGCACCGCGAAATCCGGTGTACCCATAAAAACCAGTTTCAAGACGCCTGCCTCCTGGGGATCACTCCTCGAGCGGTGCTTCGACCCGAACCGTCCAGTCCGGAATCACTTCCCTTCCTTCGCCTCTTCCGCAACACGAGTCACGGAACCTCGTGAGACCTCGATTCGGACATCCTTGGCCACCTGAATCATCAGAATGCCATCCTTATCCTTGATCCCCACAATCGTTCCATGGATACCGCCTGAGGTCACAATCTTGTCGCCCTTTTCCAGCGACTCGATCATCGCCTGTTGTTGTTTCTGTTTTTTGTACTGGGGTCTCAGAATCAACAGATAAATCACCACAAACATCAAAATGAAGGGGAAGAATTGCACCAGAAAATTGGGCTGATCTCCACCTGCCGGGGGTTGTCCACCCATTGCGAATGCTTCACTGACTCCGAACAAGAAAATCCTCCTTGGTTGGGTTAGGACACGCGATCCTGCTACCGTATCACTACATTATCCGAAATAATCGGACAGAAATCCATCTCGCCACCTGGTAAAACCACCTGCAATGATGGATGATCGCATCTCTCCCATCAGGGCGAGGTAAAAATGTAAATTGTGAATCGTAACCAGCTGCAAACCCAGAATTTCATTCACGTGCTGCAAATGCCGAATATAGGCTCTGGAATAATTGCTGCATGCGTAGCAGGCGCACGCTGGATCGATCGGCGAAAAGTCGGCAATGAAACGGGCGTTACGCAGATTCATCTTGCCGGATCGGGTGAACGCCGAACCATTACGTGCATTTCGCGTGGGCATCACACAATCGAACATATCGATCCCCCGCGTCACCCCATCCACAAGATCCTCTGGAGGACCGCACCCCATCAAATAGTGTGCAGCGTCCGCGGGCAACCTGGGCACCACCGTCTCCACCGCCTCCCAGGTCTTCTCTTTGGGTTCGCCCACCGCTGTTCCACCTACGGCATATCCGGAAAAACCCATCTCTACCGTCTCATCTGCAAAACGCGTGCGCAGGTCCGAATAGGTACTCCCCTGCACGATCCCAAAAAGAGCCTGATGATGACCGGCGGCGCTCACTCTTCCACTCTCGTCCCACGCCTCCACACATCGAGCGGCCCATCGCAGGGTTCGCTCTCCGGCTTCCCTCGCATAGTCGTGCATACAAGGGAACACCGTACACTCATCGAACATCATCATCACGTCCGCGCCAATCGTCCGCTGGATCTCCATCACGCTCTGGGGTGTGAACAAATGGCGCGACCCGTCTACATGCGACTGGAACAGCACCCCTTCTTCTGTAATATTGTTCAGGGCTGCCAGACTGTGGACCTGATACCCCCCGCTATCCGTCAGAATCGCCCTGTCCCAACCCATGAACCCGTGGAGACCGCCGGCGCCTCCCATCACATCCATTCCAGGTCTCAAATACAAATGATAGGTATTCCCCAGAATGATGCCCGCACCAAGATCGTGGAGATTCTGCTGACTAAGCGTCTTCACCGTACCCTGAGTCCCAACCGGCATAAAAACCGGGGTCTCCACTACGCCATGCGGTGTATGAAGGACCCCTGCTCTTGCATCTCCGTCCGTTGCCACCAATTCAAACCGGAAGCCGTCTTCGCTGATGGCCCACCTCCTCAAACACTCGAAACCGATACACCCTCAGGGCATTGCGGCCCAAATATACCAACCGGAAAAATCCAAGTCAAGCGAATCGGTCTCAGCGAACGGCTTCCTCCGCCGTGATAAATTCGATTCCTCTCGACTCCAGCTCGGGCAGCATTCGTTTGAACGCCGCAAGCGTTGCCGCCTTTGCGTGTCCTATGCCGATCACCGTGCCCTCTCTTCTTGCCCGCATCGCCAGAGACTCCAGCGCCTTTTCCACCGCCGGCTGAGATTCCTTTCGATCCAGAAATTGCCCATTTCTCCCGGAAGGCATCCCCAGCTCCTGAGCCATCGCATACGCCACCGAACGCGGCGTCGTCACACTATCTACAAAAAAGAAACCATATCTCGCGACCTCTTTCAGCACAGGCCCAATGGCCTCCCGATTCTGCGTCACACGGGATCCCATATGATTATTCAGACCCCTCGCGTGGGGAACCGAAGCCAGGGCTTCACGCGTAAGCGCCCGGATCCGCTCACTGGAATAATCCGAGAAAATCGCGTTGTCTCCGGGGTCCCGATTCGGGTAATCGATCGGTTCCATGGGCATATGCACCATCACACCATGCCCCCCCTTCGCCGCCTGTTCAGCGATCCATCGCGTCTTTTCGAAACCCGGAAAAATCGACATCGTAACACGCTGCTTCAGCGCACAAAAAGCCTCTATCAGCGCGCCGTCCTGATATCCAAAATCATCCACAATAATTGCCACACGCCCGGCCGATCTGTCAAGATCCGGGTTCGCTCGCAGCGTCAGAAGATTCGTACCCTGACCTTCCATGCCAACAAGCATCGATAACCGATTTCCTTCCCGGTTCTCCCGTGCCTCCAGCACCTCCCCACCCATACGCCTCGCCAGGCGCGTCAATTCCAGATTGCAAACCGCGAATGGCAATTCACCAGGAACCTCAGTCGACACTTCCCATCGCATCGCACTGTTCAGGTTTTCAAGAACCCGTGCCACACGGATCACATCACCCGGCACGCCCAAACCTCTCAGGACTAGAGCGGACTGATGCGCCATCGAATCAGAAAATGCCACCAGGTCTCCAGGACCCGCCCGCCACTCGGGTTCCTCTACGAACGCGTAGCCCGAGTCTTCAGGCAGACTCGATGGTCCCCATACCCAGACGGCCAGACCACCCGTGAGCAGCATCAGCACGCACACCATGGTCCAGACCGGTACAGGCATCTCTCGACGCTTGCGTACCATCTTCTTCGGTTTTGACCGCTTGATCCCTTTTGAATCGACCTTCCGGGATTTGCGGCCTGATTTCTTCGACATGAACTATGGCCTGGACTACTGGGAAATGGAGATCGAGTCAACCCACGGGGATGGGGTCATCAATAGGAAATAATCCTGATGGGGATGGGGATAAAACAGAGCAGAAAGATCGCCAGGGAGATATAGCCGATCACCTTTCTTCGTTTATCCAGATCCAGATACGGATCGCTTGGAGGAGGGTGCTTCCGCCCAAGCACCATGGCCAGAAAGATCCAGACCAGCCAACCGGGGAAACGTGAAGACCACCACTCGGCAACCATGCTCCCGGAACTCACCCAGTCATACGGAGGCCCGAGCGCCCAGAACACACCGAGCAGGACAACACATCCCCTGGAAATCATATAGTGCCACCGTCCGAAGATCGCATACACGATATGCCCGCCATCGAACTGTCCCACGGGCAGCAGATTCAGGGCGGTCACAAAAAGGCCTACCCAGCCCGCCACAAAAATCGGATGGTCATACAACCTTCCGGTAATTCGCCAATGATCACCCGCTCAAGCACGAGAGAAAGCATCGACCGACCAAGCTCGAAACCTTCCATGCCCTGTTCAAGACGCGTCAGAGGGACCTGCTCTGAAAGCCCCATACCCACCATCATCGCAAACACGGAAACCACAAAGCCAGCCAGGGGTCCGGAGGCACCAATATCCATAAGCGCCCTGCGATTGGGAATCCGGGACTTGATCTTGATCACGGCCCCCATCGTACCGATCAAAGAAGGAAACGGAATGAAATAAGGGAGGGTCGCCCGTACCCGCCAGGCTCGAGAAGCCATGTAATGACCCATCTCGTGGATCCCCAGAATGCCCAGCATCGTCACCGAAAAAGGCACACCCAGCGCAAGGAATGAGGGATCCAGCAGGGCCAGACCAAAATCGAAATCGAGCGGAATGGATTCGGGATGAAGGGTGAACTCCATCCCCAAAGCCATCTGCATGCCCGCGGCTGTAGTCGTGTAAGCCGTCAGTATAAACAGAACAGCCTGAAGCCAAACGCGCTTCAGGACCGGTTCAGGCTGCGAGCGAAAAATCACCGGCTGCGGTTTCTGCCCAAAACCATTGAATCCATCAGACAAAATCTTACTCCTTGTAAACGTCTCGCCTTCCAGACATCACCGAATGCCAACCGCCACCCGATGGGAACCGCCCAACCCGATCGCACCCAGAACGAAGGCGTAATCGACCCGCCAGTTTCTTCGATTCAATCCAAGGCCGAATGACCACTTCCGGGCATCGATGCCCGACCGATATCCCGCCCTCAAAGATGCAGACGGCTTGATCCGGTATTCCAGACCCGTATGAATGCCCGTGGCGCCTTTCCTCGGAAGCCGCAGGTCCGCGCTGCCGGTCAACTTTCCGTGTTCATAGGCCGCGCCTGCCCGAAATGTCCCCGGCAGCGGAGTCCGCACGGCATCCAGAATCTCCATCCTACCTAGATTTCGATACGCCGCACCCAGCATCAACCCCTCGAAACCGGTGCGATACATCACCCCGAAATCCAGCCCAAATCCGGAAGCCCGTTCCGGGCCTATGGCCTCGTGAAGAATTCGTGTACTGAACCCGGCAAAAATCGACTCTCCGATCCGCTGACCGTAAGTAAATCCGACATTTACATCATAAATTCCGAAGGTGCCCAGCGGTTCTTTAGAAGGTCCCGTCCGGGCCTCGATGCCCCCAACGGAATACAAGCTGAGGCTGAGCCCAACCCCCCGATGCGCATTGCCAAAGGCCCACCCCGCGTAGGACTGGTTGATCCCCTGGAACGAACTATGATGGCTGAGGAGAAAATCCTTGCCCTTCATTGCAGCCACCCCGGCAGGATTCCAGAATGTGGTGGACTGATCACCGGTAACTGCTGTGTAGGCGCCTCCCATAGCCTCTGCTCTGGCGCCAATACCTTCTCGCAAAAGCAGAAAGCCGGCCTCCTTACCTGACGAGGCAGCCTCGGCCATTCCCGACTGCAAAAAATGTATCGAAAAGAGGAGGAGACACAGCACTTTTTTTCTGTCCAAATCGGCACTCCCGTTCGTGCGGTTCACGTGACATAACTCAAATACCCTCAAACATTAACCAATGCGTCTTAAAGAGTCAATAGCCCCATTCAGAATCTCGCCCACAGGGAATCTCAAATCAGGTTTGCTGGTTGACAAAGAACTGGCCGTCGGGTAAGTTTATACCAGACATAGGAATGGTAGTGGTGTTTTGAGGCATATTGCGGCCACTTAAAATAACTCGCTAAAAAGCCGCCTGACACCGGCGCTTTTTAGCCCGGTGATTTTTTATATGTGGTTCCGCATCCTCCACCTCTGAATCTTCTCGTCCTTTCAAGTATTGCGGAGGCAGCATGTCCGGAAAAATGAAGGCAATCCGGAAACCGGAAGCGGGTCCGGGTCTCGTCGTCGAAGATATCCCGATACCGGTTCCGGGTCCTCACGACGTACTCGTCCAGGTGGAAGCCGCAAGCATATGCGGAACCGATCTCCACATCTGGAAATGGGATGAATGGAGCAGCCATAGAATTCATCCACCCCTCACGATCGGTCATGAATTCTCCGGCACTGTGGTCGCCATCGGAAAACTCGTCGAGCAAGTCCAAATAGGTGACTATGTATCCGCCGAAAGCCACGTCACCTGCGGGCACTGCTTCCAATGCCGCACCGGTCAGGCCCACATGTGTCCTCAAACCCAAATCCTGGGTGTGGACCGGGATGGCGCATTCGCTGAATACGTCGCCGTTCCCGAATCCGTCATCTGGCAAAACGACCGAACCAAATTGCCTTCTGACATCGCCAGCCTTCAGGAACCCTTTGGAAATGCCGTATTCGCCACCCTCTCCCACGACCTGGCCGGCCAAACGGTCGTCGTCTTTGGTTGCGGACCCATCGGACTGTTCAGCATCGGGATCGCCCGGGCGTCCGGTGCGGCCGCGGTAATCGCAGTAGATCCTATGGAATACCGGCTAAACCTTGCCAAACAGATGGGCGCGTCCGAGGCATTCTCCCCGACATCCGAAGGAGACATAGTCACAAGAATTCTCGAGGCCAACGAAGGATACGGTCTGGATGTCGCCCTTGAAATGAGTGGGGCGCCTTCCGCCATCACGAACGCCTTCCAAACGGTTCGCAACAGCGGCAGCATCACCTTGTTCGGCATCCCTTCAAAGCCGGTCGAGGTCGACATTGCCGAAAATATGATCTTCAAGAACCTGAATGTCTTCGCCCTGAACGGCAGAAGAATCTGGGACACTTGGTACAAGACCCGATGGCTATTGGAAAGCGGTGTCGTGGACCTGCGGCCCCTTATTACTAAAGAGATGGAACTGGAACAGATCGAGGAAGCTGCAACGCTGTTATCTTCCGGTAAAGCTTGCAAAATCGTACTCCGACCCAATCCCGGCATGGAAGAGCAGCAGCCCAATTCTGATAGACAAAAGGCGGAAGACCCGCACGCGAAGGCCGTATTCATCCACCGCTGATAGCCAATTCAAATGAGGATCCCATGACGAAAATCTACGACGACATCACCCAAACCATCGGTAACACGCCCCTGGTTCGCGTCAACAAACTGATGGGCGCAACCAAAGCCATCGTCCTGGCCAAGCTGGAATTCTTAAACCCGCTGTCCAGCGTGAAAGACCGGATCGGTGTATCCATGATCGACGAGGCCGAAAAGAGCGGCCACATCAAGGAAAACACACGCGTCGTGGAGCCCACGTCGGGAAACACGGGAATCGCGCTGGCCTTCGTATGCGCGGCCAGAGGACACAGACTCACGCTCACTATGCCTGAAAGCATGAGCATGGAACGACGAATCCTGCTCAAAGCCCTGGGCGCCGAACTCATCCTCACCCCGGCGGCACAGGGCATGAACGGAGCCATACAGGAGGCCGAACGCATTGCTGCGGAAGACCCCGACGCCTGGATCCCGCAACAATTCAAGAACGGCGCCAATCCGGAAATCCATCGCCGCACCACGGCCGAAGAAATATGGAACGACACGGACGGCGGGGCGGACATCCTAGTCTCAGGCATAGGCACGGGAGGAACCATCACCGGTGTGGCGGAAGTCATAAAGGCCCGGAAGCCGGAATTCCGAACAGTAGCCGTAGAACCGGCTGATTCGCCTGTACTCTCTGGTGGTCAGCCGGGACCTCACAAGATTCAGGGCATCGGGGCGGGCTTCGTGCCGGACATCCTGAACACTGGCATCATCGACGAAATCGTCAAAGTCACAAACGACCAGGCCATGGAAATGGCGCGTTCGGCGGCCGTCCAGGCGGGCCTGCTCGTAGGCATATCTTCAGGTGCGGCGCTCCACGCTGCGCGGGAGATCGCTCAAAGACCGGAATCAGACGGCAAAATGATCGTCACCATATTACCCAGTTGCGGAGAGCGTTACTTGTCCACAGACCTTTTTGCCCATCTGCGTGAGGACGCCTGGCCCCGCGCCTTCCCGGATTCGCCTCGAACCTGACGCCTGCCTGATACATAGGTAAAAACCCTTTGCGGACACCGGACTTCTGCAGTATATTCTCGCATATACGTATAAACGGATATAATGATATTTGACACAAAATCGGAGTTCACGCAATGTCTGAAGGCACCACAAGCAAATTGTCATTTCTCGACCGATATCTCACCCTCTGGATATTTCTCGCCATGGGCATCGGGGTCGGGGCTGGATATACATCCCCGGGCCTGGTCGAAGTCATCACCGGATTCCAGGTGGGCACCACATCCATTCCCATCGCCGTCGGATTGATCCTCATGATGTATCCCCCTCTGGCCAAGGTCAAATACGAGGAACTGGGTGAAGTATTCCGCAACTGGAAAATCCTCGTCCTGTCCCTGGTCCAAAACTGGCTCATCGGCCCCGTTCTCATGTTTTCCCTGGCCATCCTCTTCCTCACCGATTATCCGGACTACATGGTCGGCCTCATCCTTATCGGGCTGGCCAGATGCATCGCCATGGTCATCGTCTGGAACGAACTGGCGAAGGGAGATACCGAATACGCCGCAGGTCTGGTGGCCTTCAATTCGGTCTTTCAGGTCCTCTTCTTCTCCGTTTACGCCTACGTATTCATCACCATTCTTCCGGCCTGGCTCGGCCTCAAAGGTGTGGAAGTGCACATCACCATGGGGCAAATCGCCGAAAGCGTCCTCATCTACCTCGGCATCCCCTTCTTCGGCGGAATTCTGACACGCTACAGCCTCATCAAAATCAAGAGTCGGGAATGGTATGAACGCAAATTCATCCCCATGATCAGCCCAATCACCTTGTTTGCACTGCTGTTCACCATCATGGTCATGTTCTCTCTCAAAGGTGAGCACATTGTCAAAATCCCCATGGACGTTGTCAGAATCGCAATACCCCTGATCCTCTACTTCGTCGTCATGTTCCTTCTCTCATTCTACATGGGGAAAAAGGTCGGCGCGGACTACAGCAAAACGGCCACCATCTCATTTACCGCTGCCAGCAACAACTTCGAACTCGCGATCGCAGTCGCCGTAGCCGTCTTCGGCATCAATTCGGGTGTGGCGTTCGCCGCCGTCATCGGACCGCTCGTCGAAGTTCCGGTCCTCATCGGACTGGTAAACGTATCCCTCTGGTTCCAAAAGAAATATTTCACGTCCGACCCGCAAGTCGCCTCCATCACCTCCTGAACGGACCTCCTGCTCATGTCGATCCAAAACGACCTCGACATCTTCAAAGCCTGCTCCGACGAAACCCGCCTCCGCATCCTCTTCCTACTCTCCGAAAGAGAACTCTGCGTCTGCGAACTCGTGGCCATTCTGGACATGCCTCAGGGCAAGATCTCCAGGCACCTCGCCCTGCTGAAAAACGCATCACTCGTCTCCGACCGGCGCGAAGGAACCTGGATCTACTACTCGCTCACCGCGGCCAACGCCGGACTTCCTAAACGCCTGAGGAAATATCTTCGCAAGGACCGGAACCGTCTGGACATCGTAATCGAAGACCTGAACCACCTGGACAAACTCGCATTCGCCGGAGAAATCTGTGTACCGCGACCACCCACGATTTTGCCATCACACTCGAATCACTGAGCAACCATCGCCATGGTGAACATCCTCTTCCTCTGCACGGGCAACTCCTGCCGAAGTCAAATGGCCGAAGGCTGGGCGCGTCATCTCCGAAGCGATCAGATCCAGGCCTGGTCCGCCGGCATCGAAACGCACGGCCTCAACCCCAACGCCGTCAAAGTCATGGCTGAGGCGGGTGTGGACATCACATCCCGGAAATCCAAACACGTGGATGACCTGATGGACATCTCATTCGACTACATCATCACCGTCTGCGACCACGCCAACGCGCACTGCCCTCTGTTTCCTGGTCGCGCCACCGTGATCCACAGAGCCTTCGACGATCCACCCAAACTCGCAGCTGATGCACGTAGTGAACATGAAACGCTTGCGCCTTATCGACGGGTGCGGGATGAGATTCGGGACTATGTGGCAACCCTGCCTGGCAACCTGAATCAGGTGTTGGCAGACGCGTAAACTGATACCTGCGTGTATATACATGTAAAAAGGGGCGACCTCTCGGCCGCCCCATCGCAATATCCCGCTCTCCCCCGGGACATTGTCTTACTGGACTACAGCTTCACATCGAACAGATTCTCATCTCCCGCTTGCTGGATCTTCAGCGCCGTCCTCGCCGCCTTGATCACCGCCACCGTACCTCGCTCCAACGGTGTAGCCTCCCCACGCATATCCTTCAGGAATGCTTCCAGGTAACCACCTGACGTATCCGCGGGCAGCGGTCTCGACTCGACCTTCTCCGAATTGTGCCTGGCAACGATAATCTCCTTGGTGGTCGTGGACGTCTCGATCACCCCTTCCCTACCCCAGAACGTATAGCGCCAGTAAAAGGGCAGGGAGTATCCTGCTTTGTCAGGCATGAAATAAGACACATCACCCAGAAGGCCGCATCCGTTATTCATCGTCAGCATCATCTGGGCGCCATCCTTGAAATGCGGAAAATCCGTAGCGAACGCATTCCAGCACCGCGCAGACTTCACCGTATCGAACTCCAGACCCGTCATCCAGGGTACAACATCTATCGCGTGAATCGCAATATCATTGATCGTGCCTCCGTGCTTCCCCTTCTCGAAATACCATTCCGGCCGCGAGCCCAGCATCAGGGGATGTTGTCCACCAAATGACATCGCGTGAACCTCACCGATCACACCCTCCTCGATCATCTGCTTGACACCGATCGTCTGACCGTGATCCCGCATCGTCAGCATCGTCCCAACACTGAGACCTTTCTCACCTGAAATCCGCTCAATCTCATCAAGCTCATCCAGACTCGTACACAGCGGTTTATCGGCAATCACGTGTTTACCCATCTTCAGCGCCTGAATCGCAATGCTCCCGCGCCGCGCGTAGTAGTCGCCGATCGCCACCACATCACAGTCTACCTCATCCAGCATCTTATCGATATTGGTGTGGGTGAACGCTACTTTTCCATCCGACAACTTTGTGCGGGTCGGCTCGTGCTCTTCACACGCCGCCACCACCTCCGTGTCATCCCGCTCGCCAGCGAGTCGATAAAGGTCATTGATGTGTCCGTGCCTGAAACCTGCGAATGCAAATCTGATCGACATATTTCCTCAACCCTCCTGTCTGACCTGTTCACGCAGCCCCGTTGGCTGCCCGTCGATACTCTCGAGATTGTGTGTCTGTCTGTAATTGGCCAACTCGGCCTCGCCCATATGTGCGGAAGACTTCTTCAGCGTCTCTCTGTGTTCCACAAACTCATATCTCGGAACGGCATAGCCGCAAGAAGTCTGAATGGACTCGATCTCCAGTAAAACGATCTGTCTCGCACCCGTCACGATCTCGAACCTGGAAGCGAGTCCCGCCCATTCCGCGTCCTGCCTGTAAACCGACCTGCCCTTCCCGTACAGTCTCAGAATCTGCGGCTTGGGACCGAAACTGCACAGCATCATCGTCATCCTGCCGTTCTCGTACAAATGTGCCGCGGTCTCATTCCCGCTCCCAGTCATATCCATGTAACCGATTGTCCGCGAGTCGATACACCGCAAACAGTCCATCCCCTTCGGCGAAAGATTGATCCGACCCTCGGCAGGAGCCGTCGCCACAAAAAACATACCCTGATTGCCGATAAACTCCTCGAGATCCTCATCCAATTCGGTAAAGAAAGTCGCCATCGATCCAAACTCCCGGTCGTGTAAGATTATCCTTTGCTTTGTCGGCAGCAGAATATACAATAGGGAACACCGGAGGGGTAATCCTTTCCACCATCGCCGTATCGTGACAATTCACAGGCCGGCATTAACAGGAACGCCCTGCTGACAAATGCACCTCAAGTTTCACAAATAAATCATGGAGCCCATCGCATGAGCAATCACTTTCTCACCGAGCAGCAGCTCTCCTTTTTCGACACCTTTGGCTTCCTCGCCCTTCCCGGACTCATGGACGACGCGATAGACGAAATCATCGAAGCCTTCGAAGCGATCTGGGCGGAACAGGGCGGCGGTCACAACGGGGTTGCCCACGACGGCAAGCAGCGATCCTGCATTGTCCCCTTTATCGACCAACACGAACGGCTCTGCGCGCTGCTCGACGATCCCCGGATCAACGGCATCCTCAGTGATCTGCTTGGAGATGACTACAACTACTCAGGTTCGGACGGGAACTACTACGCGGGGGATACCGTCTGGCACTCGGACGGATGGGGCAAAGCGGTCCGCTTCGTGAAAATCGCATTCTATCTCGATCCCCTCACAAGAGACACCGGAAGCCTCAGGGTCATTCCCGGGAGCCACCACGTCGAAGACCAGTTCGGACTTAAACTCCAGGAACATCTGAGAGAATCGGAAAAACACTGGGGAATCGCGGGCAAGGACGTGCTGCCGGGCGTGGGCCTGGAAATGCAACCTGGGGACATCCTGCTCTTCAATCACAACCTCAAACACTCGGCCTTCGGCGGGAGTGCCAATCGCCGGATGTTCACCATCAACTGTTCGCAGAGATTTCCGGAAAACCAACTCGAGGACCTCAAAAATTACATCTCCGCACACGCACGATTCTGGACGGATCGCATCTATGGAGAAAAAATGATTGCCACTGCGAGCCCCGCACGCATGATCCATCTGGAACAGGGCATGGCGAATGACGGTCACCTGGCGGAACTCGCTGCCAAGGCCCGGAGAGAAATGCCGGAGCCATCTCGCGGCTGATCTCTCGGCCTACTCGATATAGCCCAGATCTCTCAAGCGATCTTCCAGAATCCCGACCTCATCGGAAGTGGTCTCCTGTGCGATAAGGCCCTTGTATCCCGAACCCTCCAGAATAGCCCTGTAATTCTCCTCCATGCTCGCCTCATCCTCACACTCGAGGCGCGAACCGTCCATCTCCATCAACGCCCCATCGTCCTTCCCTTCCGTCTTCCTGTAAATCCTGCTTCCATCGCAAATCGCCCACTGCCGAATCCCCTCATCGTATAGATTCAGCTCAGCATTATTGAATGAAACGCGTGAGGTCACACGCTTGTGATCCGTCTCTAGATTGCCCGCATTGAGGAAACCCACACCATACAGACTGTCCAATTCCGAAAGGACCCACCGTTCTGAGTCCCCCTGCGACCCCTCGATCAGATCCAACCCATACCCCCGGTAGCCCGCATCGATCCCTGCGAGATTCGTAATTGTGGGAAACAGATCGATCATCGACACCGGACCATCAGGAAAGACCGGCTGGGTCCCTCCCGGGACGTGACACAACAACGGCACGTGCAATGTATTCGGGTGCAGCAGATCTCCATGAGCAATGCTCTCCTCGCAGAACCCCTCGCCGTGATCGCCCACGATAAACACCGCCCACTCATCCAGATCCACACGCTTCAGCAGCTCCACCAGAAGAAACTCCTGCACGTGGGTCACCGCCGCACGGTAGTATCGCATCGCCTCAGCCACACGTCCCGAATCCACCAGCTTTTTCAGATTCGGCGCATTCTCGATCCCCCTCATCCCATATCCGCCGTGGGTGTACCAAAAATGCAGAAAACAGAACTGACGTTCCTTTTCACCTGAAAACAGGGTACCGAACAAATTCTCAAGCGATCCCAGGTGCTGATTCCCGGCCTCCGAATCCATCTCAGTAACAAACGGTTCGTAGTCGAGGAACCGAAACACATCGGGCCGCTCGGATCTTCCCGTAACCTGGTATCCGGCATCTGAGAACAGCTGGAAAAGATTGGGGATTCCCTCGAACATCTTCAAATAGGTCTGCCCGTACAACCCATGCTCGAACGGATACAAGCCAGTAAACAAGGAGGTATGCGAGGGCCTCGTGGCAGGTGCAGTCACAAAAAACCGATCTGCAAGGGCATAGTCCCTGGTCAGATCATCGAACTTGGGCGTATTGAAGATTGCATTGGTGCGGCTGAGGGCATCATACCGCAAACAATCGACCGAAATCACCAGAAACTTGTCTACGCTTGCCATACAAACCCTCGATTCTCACGCAAATGCAACAAATCCGCAGTAGGTGGAAATACGATCACTCCTGCGTTCGTGTCAATCTGATCCGATCAAGCAATGAACCGCTCTCGGCTCCGAAAAGTATAGGCCTCAACCTCCAGTGTGTCAACTCCGGTCGAGAGGCATCCACACCCCCCAAAACCCGGAATTGACATCCCCTGCCACTCCCTTATCATGGACATTCATTCTTCCGAACCATCCAGACCAGACACCGAACCGGAAACCCGGATCCCTATGGCCAACGAGACGCGCACAATCACTCAGTCTGAAACCGACGCCGCATCTGACGGGCCGCATGGCGTCACGGCAAGAGGCATCGCCTTTGCGATCATCCTCGCCATCGTCTCCAACCTCTGGGTCAACTACATCGAGTATGTCGTTCACGCATCCCGAATGACCCTCAGCCACTTCCCCATGGGCACCCTCATGCCCTACCTCACACTCGTCCTCTTGCTGAATCCCCTGGCAAAGCAACTTGGAAAACGATACGCTCTCACCTCGACCGAACTGCTTGTCGCCTTGGCCGGTGGCCTAATAGGAGGCGCCATACCCTCCGTCGGTCTCACAGGCTACTTCCTCGGGGCCATTGCCGCACCCTACTACTTCGCAACACCGGAGAACCAGTGGGCTGAATACTTTCACCCTTACATCCCGAGCTGGCTTGCGCCGCGCAATACCAACCACGCGCTGGACTACCTCTTCGAAGGCCGTCCCCCCGGATCGGACATCCCCTGGGAAATCTGGTATATCCCCATTGCATCCTGGATGACCCTCATCGTAGCGCTCCTTCTCGCGTCCATCTGTCTCTCCGTCATCCTCAGAAAGCAGTGGGTGGAAAGCGAGCGTCTCCCCTACCCCATCCTGCGACCCTTGCTCGATCTCACCATTCGCAATGAAACGGGATTCTCCAACAGATTCTGGATTGGCTTCGGCATCGCCTTCTGCATCATCGCCTGGAACATGATCGCGTATTTCATACCCGGATTTCCCCAGATCCCCAACATCCGATGGGGCCCCTGGGTCCATTTCCAGCGGTATTTTCCGGGCATCTGGACCCGCATCAACATGTTCACCATCTCCTTCGCCTACTTCGCAAACATAGACGTCCTCTTCAGCCTATGGTTCTTCTGTGTCCTCTTCATCATCCGAAGCGGCGTCCTGAACCGATACGGATACAACGCCAGCAGCAGCTACACCACCTCAGGTGAGTTCGCCTGGCTGCAGCTCGGCGGATTCGTCATGCTCGTCTTCTGGTCTCTATGGACCGCGCGAGGTCACCTCAAAAAAGTCTTCCGCCACGCCATGGGAAACGAGACCGACCTCGATGATACCCAGGAACTCATGAAATATCGGACCGCCGTACTCGGTCTGATCATCAGTGCCATATTCGCCACCTGCTGGTTGTGGAAGGCCGGCATGGGATTTGGTGTAGCCGGACTCTACATCTTCTCCTCACTCGTCATCTTCCTCGGCGTCTCACGCATAGTCGCCGACGTGGGCCTCGTCTTCGTCTGCACCCCGGTAGGCGCCCAGGAAATCGTAACCCGATTGATCGGTCCAAGAAACCTCTCCGGACCCAGTCTCACGAGCCTCGCATTCACCAACGCCTTCGGATCATTCGGCAAAGGCCTCTTCATGCCCGCTGTCGTCCACGCCACAAAGATCGCCGATCTGGTCCCCAATGCCGGCAGACGCCGAATGCTCGCCGCCATCCTGCTGGCCTTCGCAGCAGGTGCGGCGGCATCTATCACCTACACGCTCTACCTGGGATACACCCACGGAGCATACAACTTCAACGACTTCCCGTTCACACGCTACAGCCGTTCAGGATTCGCCAACGCACTCGCGCAAATGAAGAACCCCGGGGAAGAAACATATCTCAGACCCGTCCTCTTCGGCATCGGAGCCGCCATCATGTCCGTACTCACCATAGCCAAATACCGGTTTCCCTGGTGGCCGCTACATCCCGTTGGATTCTCCATCGCCGGCATCTCATACATCCACTACTCCACATTCTCCATCTTCATTGCCTGGGCCATCAAATTCATCATCCTGCGCATTGGCGGCGCCGCGCTCTACAGGCGATACACACCCTTCTTTATGGGATCGCTCGTTGGATACACGGCCGGCGTCGGCCTCTCGATCATCGTCGACATCATCTTCTTCCCTGGCGGCGGACATTCGATACACGGGTATTGAGAGAGGCGACGAGGGACGACGGACCACGGACGACAGAGGTGCGGGTAGGAGCAGCGGGAGGATGGTAGGGCGTGGGGGAGTGCCTCGTCAGGGTTCGGTAAAGTCAAAATCGACGAGGGACCACGGACCACGGACCACGGACCACAGAGGCGCGGGTAGGAGCCGCGGGAGGATGGTAGGGCGTGGGGGAGTGCCTCATCGGGGATCAACGGCAAAGGCAAAACCGACGAGGGACCACGGACGACGGACCACAGAAGCGCGGTAGGGAGCGGGGGGAGGGTGGTCAATCATGATCAATGTATTCTCGAAAATCGACTGTAAACAGCTCGCCTCGGTGAGATCGCGCATGTGACCACGCTTTTGCCTTCGTCCGTGGTCTATGGTCCATCGTCCATCGTCGCAGTTGCTTTCTCCTGGAGCCTGAATGACCAACGACATCACCGGAGTCGCATATCCACTTGAGGAGAAGTGGCGGCGTCTGAAGGAGGAACTCGCGGCGGCTCCGATGCCTGCACCCACAGGATTCACACGGGACATCTATCTGGACATCGCCGAACGGATCATCCGCACCGCGATCCCCTGGCAGGATGAAACGGGAACGGTCATCGACCCTTACAAAGGCGAGGAAACCAACTCCTGTACCGCCCGATTTGTCGGCACACTCGGCCAACTCATCGCGGCAGGACGTTGTCACGACCTCATCGACGCGTGTATCGCCGGATACGAAGCCTGCCTGTTGCGCCTGGACGAAGTCAAAACCTCCCCGGAGTTCTGGACCAAAGAATTGATGTATGCCCATCGGGCGCTGAAGGGAAAAGTCCCGGACGCCCGAATCGACCGGTGGAATGCCGTATGGGAGACTCACGATCCCCGCAGCTGCTATCGGTGTATGGCCGAAAATCTCACCGTCAACTCCGTCGTCTTCGCCCTTGCTGGAGAATACTTCAAACACCGAAACGGCCTCATCCCGGACATCGCCATTGTGGACGAACTCATGTCCAGCCAGCGAAATCTCTTCACACCGCACGGGATGTATCGCGATCCCAAAGACCCGATCACCTACGACCTCGTCGTCCGGCAGCAGCTTGACCTCATCCGCAGCTACGGGTATCAGGGAACCCATCTCCCCTGGCTCGAAGAAACCTCACGCCGGGGTGCGCTCACCGCGCTCCTCTATCAGTCATCCGTTGGACAGGCCCCATTTGGCGGACGGAGCAACCAGTTCCTCTTCGTCGAGGCCCACTTCGCCTGCATGTGCGAATCCCACGCCCGATTCTACGCCGCAGCAGGCGATCACCTCATGGCTGGAATCTTCAAACGCGCCGGGCGTCGCGCCGTATCCCTCACCCTCCCCTGGATCATGAACTTTGAACCCTATCATCATACCAAACAGGGTTTCTCTCCGTCACTACAGCACGGCGTGGACTCCGGCGGCTTTTACAGCATCTACGGCATCCTCATGGGCAGCCTCTGCGGAACGGCCTATCACCTGGCGGATGAAGAAATCGAGGAACGCCTCATACCTTCAGAACTCGGCGGATACACCTTCGGACTCTGGCCCGACTTCCACAAAGTCTTCGCGACCGGATCCGGATATCATCTGGAAATCGACACCTGCGCCGACCTCAAAAAGGACGCCACGGGATTGGGTCGCTTCCATCGGCTGGGCGTAAGACCTGAAGCGGCCCTCTCGGGAGGCATTGCCGCCGAGGCCGACTACACCTTCGCGTTCGACAAACCCGTGCACAACCTCGCCATCGGTCCCGCGTGGACTTACGAAAGCGGCGATGAACATCGCCTGGCGGATCACGATCAAATAGAAGACGTCACCCTGGACATCCAGGAGGAAAGCGTCGACCGCCTCAACTTTAGCATCACCTACAACCTGCCCACATCGGAAATCATCGAAGAACACTACGAACTCACCTCGGACGGGTTACGCTACACTGTGGACATATCGCCCAAACCTGTCAAAACCTGCATCCTCATCCCGATCATCTCAACAGATGGGGACGCCTCGTCGACAGAAAAGCTCTCGAACTCGCTGATGGAGGTCACTTACCGAGACGCCATCTACCGAATCCAATTCACCGATGATATCCGGTACAGACCGGATCCTCCGGCCGCAAATCGAAACGCCTTCTACAAGACCCTGGAAGTCACCGGAAACACGGTCACACTCCAACTCTCCCAAATATCCTGAGGCCGCACCTTGACCCATTCCCCATGTACAATGTACAAACCGGCCGACATCGACCGCGCCAGAGCGAACATCGATCGCCATAAATGGGCAAGCGATCTCTACGCCGGAATCCGGTCTCAGGCGGACTATTATCTGGAAATGGATCGTGACCGACTTCGATCCTTCATCAGCGAACAAACCCCGCTCATCACCGTCAAGTGTCCCCACTGTGGGTGCGGGCCCTGGTATGCCTACGTCCTCATCAACAATGGGGATGCCCTCCAGTGCCTGGATTGCAAAACCACCTGGGACCACGATCCGGCGGACACCAGTGAAGACTGGAACATCCAGGCCGTCATCCGAAGTTATCGCCTCAAGCACATCCTCGGCGGACTTGAAAGCGCGGCGCTCATCTACCAGATCGAAGGCGAGATCTCTTACGCCGAAAAAGCGGCCATCCTAATCACACGATTCGCAGAAGTCTTCAAAGACTACCGCATCAACCGGGTGAACAGAAACGAATGGCAGGAAGACAACGACCCATACTACGGCAAAATCGATGGCTGGAAACAGAGAGACGCCGGGGCCGTGCGCCCGGTCCTTCACGCCTACGATCTCATCCGGGAATCGGGATGTCTCTCCAATACCGAATGTGCAGACATAGATAAGAACCTGGTCGCTTATGTCGGGGACTACTTCGTCCAGAGCTTCCACAACACCACCACCTCGCTCGAAGGCTACGACTACACCGAGGACATGTCGCCCTATCTCTCCCATCACTCCATCCAGGATCATGGAGGATCGTGGTGGTGCATCGCCGCATCCGCAGCGCTCCTCTCAGACACGGAAATTCTGAACTCCGTCGTCACCCTCTACGAAGACATGCTCGCCCCCGCATCCGGTGTCTTCTACGAAGACGGCACCTTTTACGAATGCGCTGCGGACTACACGCTCGGTCTGCTCCAGGCGACTCAGGGCATCGCAGAAATCCTGACGGACAATGTTGAGCCGGCCATCTACGACAATCCCAAATGCGCACTCTGGGAAACGTGCTACACCTGGTTTCTGGACGGCTCCTTTCCAAATGACACCCTACCCGCCATCAACGACTCCCATGTAGGCAGTCCACTCCGTCCATTCTGCTCTGAAATCGCCTACATCAACTATGGAAATCTTAAAGCGCTCACCCACCTCAGAAAGACATGGGGGTCAGAACTCGAAGGCGGCACGAAATACTCCTTGTTCTATCGTGACCCGGACATCGCCCTCGATCAAAAGGGATTGCCTTACGGGCGCGATAGCCTCCATCTGAACGGCATGGGCGTAATGATGCTCCGTCATGGACAAAAAAAATCCGACCAAACCGTCGCCTACATCGACTACGGTCCCTACATCCCTGCCGCGCACAAACAGAAGGACTACCTCAACTTCGGACTTTGGTCTTGCGGTCACGAAATCGCCACCGAAATGGGATACAACTGGAATCCCGAGTGGGTGAGATTGTGGGAACGCAGCGAGCGGTCTCACAACACCGTCTATGAACTCGCCGCCCAGGGTGAAGGAGGAGAGCCCCTCATCTGGTGCATCACTCCCGGACCCAAAATCGCCGAAGCAGGACTCCCGGGCGAGAACTCGCGACTCATCGCCATCCTTCCAAGGGAAAGCGCGCCACCGCTCATCGTGGACATCTTCAAAATCACCGGAAACGAAGCTTCCTACACCTGGATGCTCCACTCGCGATTTGGCTCTCTGGAAATCGAAGGCGTTCCCGAATGGACCGAAACAGAAGTCCCCGACCCGCTTCGCTCCGGAAAATCGGGAGCATCGACCGAACAGATCATCGCCACCTGGTCACCCGAACAGAACGAACCCTGCGGTCTCCGAAGCATCATCCCGAACACCGAAAAGACCATCGTCACACAATCTGAATGTCCCCCGGAGGAAGACGTCATCGCCGCGCTTCACGAAGCGGGAGGGACGCTCAAACCCGGTGTCTCCATCCCCTACAGGGGACACTTCCAGCTCACGCGCGAAGGCCCCGAAACCTGTTTCGTCGTCATTCACGCACCCTTCGAAGGCCCACATGCGCCAACGCCCATTGTGAGTTCTCAGACCATAGGAACTCACGGCATCGCCGTCACAATCACCGACGACAACAGAACGATCACCCTGCTCCATAATTCCGGGCAGGACCCGCTCGTCTACGAAAATTTCGCCCTCGAAGGTCGCTGTGGAATCGCAATCTGCACGGATGGTGTCCTCCAATCGCTCACGCTCGGATCGGGCAACAGGGTCAGGTACGCCGATGCGGAATTATCCGACGAGAAATCAGAAAACGCCTACGGCGTCTTGGAGGATCAGCTCTTCACACCCATCGAATTGTAGATTGACCCTTATCGACAATTTCCGTTACATATCGACACGCATTCATCACTCAGCAACATCACCATAGGAGCACCTCCATGCCTGCAGATTTCATGAAACGAATGTCCGAGGGTCCTATCCTTTGTGACGGAGGATACTATCTCGAAATCGAGCGCAGATGTCTCGGCAGTTACAAATCGCACATCCCCATGGGCGTCCTGGATTATCCGCAAGGCGTCCTCGAAATCCACAAAGAATTCGCCCGGGCGGGCGCCGAAGTCATCCAGGCCATGGCCTGGGGTGTGCGCGCCACCGAACGGGAAGAAGAGCTTCACCAGGTCGCCGTGAAACTCGCACGGGAGGCCGCCGGACCCGATCGCTTTGTCGCCGGAACACTCAGTCCATTCCATTACTCCGGCCGATCCAAATGGAGCCCGATGACCGAGGAAGACAAGAAAAACGCCCAGGAATTCTTCGAACGGCGTGTCACCCAGCAGACCGACGCCGGTGTTGACCTCTTCATCGTAGAAACCTTCTACTCCGTCGACGAAATATGCCTCGCACTTCCCTTTGTCAAAGCGGCCAACATCCCGGCCGTCGTCACCATGACCTACCGGGACACCGAAAATACCCGCGAAGGCTACCGCCCAGGGGAAGCCGCGAAACGCCTCGTCGAAGCCGGCGCCGATGTCGTTGGCATCAACTGCATGCGGCCCTGGCAAACCATGCGGCCCCTCATGTTCGAAATCAAAGAAGCTGTCTCAGTGCCGCTCTGCGCGCAACCCACGGGATATGAACTGGAGCCCGGTGAAGTCTTCAATCGCCCGCTCAGCGTGGCGGGTCTATGGACCCAGGTCGAACCCAGAGTCGTCACGCGCTACTCCATGGCCCAGTTCACTGCGGAAGCGACTCGCATGGGCATCGGCCTTATCGGATCCTGCTGCGGAACCCTTCCCTATCACGTTCGGGCGATGGCCGAGGCGCTGGGGAAGCACACGGACCTGCCGGATCTGGATAGAGGTTATCAGGGGTTGGCTTTGTAGGGGGAGATGGGAAAAGGCTGGATCAGAGAGAGGGACCGTCCAATACAATTCAAAGGCTGGATCACAGAAAGAGACGGAGCACTTCCTCACCAGGACCCCAAAAGATGAATGCACAGAGCTGCCGCACCGCACCAAAGTCAGGAGCGGATAGGTGGATAATGGAATGTGATATGGTGGGTGGGAAAGAGCCCCGTGCCACCCAAACCAAAGGCTGGAGCACTGAAAGAGACGGAGCACTACCTCCCCAAACCCCTAAAAAGAATGCACAGAGCCGCCGCGCCGCCCCGATTCGTCATCAGAATCGGGTGGTTGGTTGAGTGAACACTATTGGAATGGGAACCTATGGAAAACTTGAAGACGTCTCCTGAGGCTAAGGGACATCGTGTTGTTGCGTTTCCGGAGAAGCCGAATATTTGGATTGGTAATCTTTCGTTGGCGTCCGTGCAGAAGCGGTACAAAGCGGGGGATGAGGAGATTTGTAAGCAAGTGGAGGACACGCTTGCAGCTGCGGAGAAGTGGGCGGCAAAACCGGACGCGTGGTATCTGGAAACCATATGGCACAGAGAACCGAGAGGGATATTTACCTGTGCCTGTCCGATTCATCCCTTCCACGTGCGTTATTACAGCTACTTCGACTGGTCGCTCGATGATCCCTGGAAACTCCATTGTCCCCTCTGCAAGAAGGAAGGCAGGGAATTTCCCTACTATCCCAATCCACGTTACCCGGATGATGGGGATGGATGTTTCCCCACTGACGAAGTCTGGCGGGAAGATCACGACCAAGCGTGGAGCCGGGCACACGAAGGGATCCCCTGGGATCACTGGGATGGGGAAGCCCACGGATATGTGGAACCCACGAACGCGTTTTACTTCAAGGCGCTCTGCTGGATGAATGCGTTCCGGGCACTGTCGGGGAATGTCCTTCATTGCCTGGGTGAAGCGGCGCATCTTGCGACCACGCTGAAATCGGATCGGGATAGTGCCGCTCGGTACGCACACACCGGCAAAGTCATCCTTGTCACCCTCTCGAGAGCATTCCTCGGAGATCGCTATTTCGCCGATCTCCTGGGCCATTCCGAAGCGGAACTCCACCAGCAACTGAGCGAGTTCTATCAACCCGACGCGCCGTCAAAAACCTATCCCGGATACCGACTCTACGCCGCATTCGACCACATCGAGGGAGATCCCAAGCGACCGCTGAACGCGCCTGATGATCGGTATGGGACAAAAGGCGCCTGTCTGTACCCTGGCGTATGGAACTGGAAAGCCGGAGAGACCCAGGACCTCATGGTCGGATACGGCCTCCTCGCCGAAACCTTCTCCGATGCCGAATCGGATCTGAAAGAAATGGCACTGAGAATAGTCACCTCCGTCGAAGGAGACGAATCCCGGCTGCAGAAATCTGAACAGACCCTCAAACGCGGCATCCTGGAATACACCCTCCATCCCTACACCCTCGTCACCGGGGCCGACAACCTCTCCACCACGACACAAATGCCCAGACTTCAGTTGGGAAGAATCGTCGGCGACGATCGCATCATCGAAAACGTAGCCAGGGACATCCTCTTCTTCTTCCACAACTTCTTCACCGGTGATGGACTTGGCAAAGAGGGATCACCCTCCTACACCGGCTGGGGCATCGCATCTGTCCTGGCTGCGTGCCACGGCCAACAGGGCGACTTCGACAACAACGCCCCCTACTTCGATCCAGAACTCGAAGGCATCAACCTTCTGGCACTGCCCTTATTCAAACACGGACTTGGTCATTATCTCAAAACCGGCTTCCCGAACGGCCGACCCATCACCTGGGAAGACTGCGTCATCCGAGCAGCGATGCCTCTGGAACCGCTTGCCCTTGTCGAAAAACTCGGCGGCGGTATACCGGACGCCTACCGACCGTATCTCCACATCGATCCGAAAAACGAACCCACCGTCACCCTGAAACTCCCCATGGTCCTCCCGTCGCATCTCCTGGGACAGAACCGCAAAGCTATCCTCCGAAGCGGCGAAGGGGCACACGCCCGGGCGCTGTCCATCGACTTCACCGAACGTGTCGGCCACTATCACATGGCCCCGCTCAATCTCACCTTCTTCGCAAAAGGTCATGAACTCGCCACCGACCTCGGCTATTTGGGCTCCACACACTTCATGACCGTCGACTGGATCAAAACCTTTCCAGCCCACAACACCGTCGCCATCTGCTCAGAGGACGGGGATCCCATGGGAACCGACAATCTGAGGGGAGATCTCAGATACTTCATCGACATGCCAGGATTCCAAGCGATCGACACGGCCGAGGAAGACGCTTCAGAACTCGCCAAAATCCCCGGAACCGACCGCTACCAGCGGACAGTCGCGCTCGTGGACATCGACCCGGAGGACGCCTATGTCATCGACATATTCCGGGTCAACGGCGGTCACCTGCATGACTGGACCTTTCACAGCAACGGGCATCGCTTCGACACCGAGGGACTCGACCTCACAGATCGTCCGAAAGATGAAACCCTCTACAACTACAGCGGCTTCACCTTCACGCCGTCACGACGGACGAAGGCGGCAAACGCCAAATGGGGATCTGAAAGAGTCTCGGAACTCAGCGCAGGGAAAAGCTCAGGGAACTGGACGGCGACCTGGGGAGACGTCGCAGAGTATCCATCCGAAGAAGACGGCCCTGAAATCGACAAGAACGTCTTCCTCAAACTCCATATGCTCGACGAACCGGGATCGGAAATCATCACCGGTACAGGTCCGGCCCAGCGGTGGCTGGACAATCGTGACCTGGGCGAACATATGAAAATCGTCACTGTCCGTCGCCCGAACATTGAGAAGCTGGACACCTTCGTCGCCGTACACGAACCCTACCGGAACACGCCATTCGTCAAAGACATCGAGCGCCTCGACACGTCGAACAATGAAGCGGTCGCCCTGCGTGTAACGCACAAAGAGGGCATCGACCTCATCATCAGCAACACATCCGGCGAAACCTGCGAGATCGCACACGAAGGGCACGACCTCCGCAGCGACGGAGAGCTCGCCTTCGCCTCGTTCGACACTGACGGACTGCGCTCACTTTCATTGATCGGCGGAACCTCAGCAGAAACTTCTGAACGCACCATAAAGCAATCTCCTGCGATCGAAGGACTGCTCGTCAACTTCGACGACGTTGGCAAGACGCTCAAGATTCGGCCGAACACCGAAATCACCGATCCCGGAAATCTCGGAGGCAAGACAATCACCATTCGCCACAGAGAGCGGTCCTCCGCCTACACCATCTGCTCCGCCGCAAACAATCCCGACAGCACCTGCACCCTGACACTGGAGGGATATCCTCATCTCGCGATCGGGTACCTCCTCGTCACCGCCGTCGAGGACAACCGCGTCTGGGTCGAACCGCCCCCAGTCATCCAGGGCAAGAGTACGAACCTGAACCTCTTCAAACTCGAATCCGACAGGCGTCTCTCCTACCTTCAACAGCTGGCGGGTGTCGACTCGGATGACATCCTCGACGAGCGCGGGTCTCGGTTGCGCACCCGGAACGCGATCACCCTGGACAACACGGAAAGTCTGTCACCTGACGATCAAATCGCTATTTCGATGCTTCATCCCGGAATCGACCGAATCCAAATCATCCAGTCAACCTCCTGGAAACGAGAGTAACCCGGCACGGGTATCCGGGCCTTGACCACCTGAGACCGAAGTGATTCAGCATTCACCATACTGGAACTCCCTCTGATGAACGGAGAAACGTCTCCTCTCTCGCTCAGTCATCCAGGTGACCGGCAGGATCGGCTCATCGCCATCACAGGTCACCGCGACAACGATCTGCGTGCAGAGTACGCCATCGACACCGCGTGGCGCTCCGCCACCATCTACCAGGGCGCGGACGTAGACGCGTGGCGTCAGGCGGAACCCGAAAGCTGGAACAGATCGGTCACCGAAGGCATTCTTCCTTCTGGAAGCGGCACCTGTGTCTGGGCTTATTGGTTCGACCTCGGCCAACCGTCCGAGCAAGTCTCTCTCAGACTTCGTGCAGGAGAGCGTATCCTCTTCGAACAAACCATCGACCTGATAACCGACCACCTAATCATCAATCACCTGAACATCACAGCCTATACACCCGAACCTTTGAGCGCCCCCTGGTCACTCTCTCCTACCGATCTCGAAAATGCTGAGTCTCCTTCCATTCACGGCGCCGTTCAGATTCGCCAACTGGAATCCGAATACCCTACCGCCTTTGTAGAAAATGCCGACCATCAGCCGCTCGTTCTGCAGCCCAACCTGAAGGGCTGGCACAGGATCTATCTGGGCATGGAACCCGACTCCTCAATCCAGTTCTCACTCTCGAATGAAGCAATCGACATCCCGGTTCCCAACGAGAACCACGGCAAACTAAAGCGTGAATATTTCGTATCAACCGCCGACCTGACTGATCAAGACATTATCATGCGCCTCGGAGGCTCGCGGGTCTGGAAGGACGCCTCCATCCGCTACATTCGGTTCGTATCCATGATCGATGCTGAAATCCAGACCGAAAATGATCTATGTATCCGTGCCGCAACCGGTCGGCCTTTCGCCGGATATCTGGAACAACTCACCGACGGCTACTACATTGGCGAAACCATATCGCTCAGGGAATTCACCCGAAACGAAATGCGACTGCACAAGCTCCGGGGGTGCACTGAAGTTTACGCGCACGTCATCCGGATCGGATTCAGCGCGTGGTATCACAGCAACGTCATTGACCAGTATCGACCGGAGGGATCGGAGTACGAAGATAGGGACCCGGCTCAGCTCAAGTGGTCATCCTGGATGGATCAGGGTGATCCCCTGGTGATAGCCATCGAAGAAGCGCGCGAAGTCGGCCTCAAAGTCATCGCAGACGCAGGCATGAACATCACCTACCTGGCGACAGACAGATTCCATTACCGATCTATGACTGGCGAATTCGCTCAAACCCATCCTGAATACATGTGCGCCGACGACCTCTCCTTCTTCGACTATCGCCACGAAGCTGTTCGCGAGTATGCCGCCTCCATTATCCATGAACTTCTGATGGACTACGACCTCGACGGCATTCACCTTGACTTCGCCCGATTCGCCTATAACAAGGCTTTCGACCACGAGTCCCTCATCGACACCGTCCGCCGCATCAACGAAAGCCGCCAGCTCGCCGTTGAGAAGTGGAAACACCCTGTCACCATCTCTACAAGAATTCCCTCTTACATATATCATCACTGGGATCGATACGAGGGTGATTTCCCAGAATTCCTGTCCGCTCTGAAAGTCTGGTCACAGGAGAACTGGATCGAACGTGTGATGGTCTGCTGCATGCTTCTCGACCGACTCCCTGAATTGCAGCTCGACAGATATCTCAACGCCATCCAGGACACCAGAGTCGAACTCTGGGGCGACCTCTACTGCACGACACCTGAAATGCCAACATCTCGCGTGCTGAAACTCGCTGAGGAATGGCGCGATCAAGGACTCGACGGAGGCTATTTCCTTTATAGCTCCGGTGTCCCAATCGATTTCGATGCCATCCACAGGGCAATTCGAGCCATCGACACCGCATCAATGCCAGAAAGCACCTGAACCGGATTGAACCGCAGCTCACATCGAAGCGCGCAATGAACTGGAGAGAATCATGTTGACCGACATAACTGAATGTCTGAAATCCGGGTTCGACCTGGGTGTCACCTGGACAGACAAGGACGGTGTCCTGAACGATCCTTACGAAAGCGACCGGCCTGAAAACTTCGCGCCCGCCTGCTGGAGCGTCGTCGCCGCAACCCTCTACCGGCTCACCGGTGAGTCCAAATACCTGGAATGGACTGAGAAATGGGTGAAGCGAACGGCTGACATTTTGGAGGACGCGAAAAACTCACCGGGCTTCCGCGAGTACGTCATGGGTTACGGCGTAATGGTCTTCCCCATCCTGACCGGCGTCGTAGAACAGGACAAACTCGACACCTGGAAAGGCTCCTTCGCCGCTTCCTACACAGAGGATGCCGGTCTCTCAGACTGCCACGTATCGGCCACCTCACTACTCTGCGACCTCTTCTTCGACCTGAACCGGGAAGAGAAAGCGGCAGACAGGGCGGAAGAAATCATATCCGCCTTTCAGGACAGACTGACCACCGACGGATTTCTGCGCGATGACGATGTGAACGGTCATTCCATTCCGCACGCCTATCTCGCCGCCAGTTTTCTCACCGCTGCCCTGCTCAAACCCAAATCCGAAAATCTGGGCGACCGCCTCGAAAACATCCTGCATCACCTCGTCTCCTGGGGAACGGATGACGTCCGAACCCGGATCGAGGACCTTCTGGGCAAAGTATGCATCTGGTTCAAGCAGGCGAACGGCGCATTCCACCTGCCTGTCCTCGCCAACAGAAGCATCTATCAAATGTATGCCTATCCTATGGTCGCCCTCCTGGCCTATGTCGGCGAAGGGAATGAAGCCAATGGACGCATCCGATCCATGCTCAACTTCTGTCAATCCTTCGGTCCGCACAACCACGGCTTCTCACACACACCCAATCACTTCTCCCCCTATGCGGTTGCCGGCCTGGAGTGGACTTACAACCGCCTCAACACCGACCTTGGCGCCGGACTGGTCGGGTGGGCCCTACTCGCGCTGCTGATCGACCAGGATTGGGAAGGACTGGATGAAGTCAAGGAAGCGCCGCAGACAAACATCGTCGACACCGAAGCCGGATATGCCGTCCTTCACGGAGAGAATTCCCGTATGGCCATGTCGCTCCGCGAACACAACTGGGGATACCACCTTCCGCTTCAACCGTACAGCATAAAATTCGACCACAACCTGCTGATCGAACCCATTGCAGACGCCAAGCGAGACGGTGTGAAACATCCCTTTGCGGATATCCTCAACGACCCCAACTCGGGTGATCCTCTGCTCGAACCCTACTTCGGAATCGCCGTCAAACACACCGATGGATCCAGCTCCATCATGACCGGATCAGTCGAAACGAAAGACAACACCACATTCGAACTCTCCGGCGGCAACTTCGGACTCTCGTTAACTCCGGAACTCCTAAACGAATCCATCCGGCTGAACTACACCGTCACGGGACTCACCGGAGACGACCAACCCCTCTATTCGATTCCGGTCCTCTTGTGGGATGGTCAAACAGAACTCCGTTACGAAATCGACGGCGCCGCACTCGGCCTCAACTGGCTGGATCGGGAATATCATGTCTCCTGCACTGGAAACAGCGGCCCGTGGGTCTTGCACATGGCTCGCTACACCCACGCGGGTTACGGACTCACAGGAAACATGAAGATCCCGCTGTCTCCAACCGCGCCGGAGCTCAATTGTCAGGTTACGATTGAACGGGCAGGATGACAGGTGGCACTATGCTGAGGCTTTGTGTTCGGCGTGAGGGGTGACAATTTTGGTGAGCGACAGGGAGTGAAATGGCTCAGAACTTTCTGATCACTTAGGGCTTGGAGATCCTTCGCTGCGCTCAGGATGACCAGCGAGACTGCAGGAGAACAAGCGGGGCTGTAGAATTAAAGGCAGAGCTCTAGGACGACAGGCTGGCTGCAGAATGACAGGCGGAGATACAAGATGGCAGGCTGCCGCGAGTGACGATTCGGTTAGTGACTTTCGGCATCAAAATTGAAAGCGACACACAATGAACTTTGGATTTGTAGGATTGGGAAATTACTCACGCAACCACCAGCGGGCGGTCGAAAACAACGAGGACCTGAACCTCGTATCGGTCTACGACATCGTCCCGGAAAACGCCCGGGCGGTCGCAGAAAACTCCGGCGCAAAGGTGGCGGAAACCATTGAAGCCCTCGCATCGGATCCATCTGTCGACTCCGTCGTAATCACCACTCCGAACCCGCAGCACTTCGCGGACTTCAAAACCTGTGTCACGAACGGCAAACACGTCTTCGTCAACGTCCCCGTCACCACCAGCGCACAAGAAGCGACGGAAATGATCGCGCTTGCAGAAACGAACAACGTCACCTACATGGCCGGCCACAATCTCCGGAAGAATCCCGCCATCGTCCACCTCGGCGAGCAATTGGAAAGCGGTGCAATCGGCACAGTACACTCGGTAGAATCCACCGTTGGCGGCCCCTCGGCGTATTCACTCACACCCGAGAACTGGAGATATCACCTCGACCAGGCCCCGCTCCTCCCATTCGCCCAGATGGCCGTCGTCTTCATCGACCTCATCCTCCATCTCATGGGACCACCCGAAACCGTATCCGCCTTCATGACCAAACGGGACGCCCTAAGTGAAACACCCGATCACGGATCCGTCATCTCGAAATATGCGGACGGACGACTCGCCTTTATCGGCTGCTCCTACATCACCCAACTGGGCTACGAAATCACCTTCGCCGGCACTGAAGGAAAAATCAAATGGGACAAGCGCGACGACAATTCAGTCACCCTCTTCGCTGGCAATAACGCTGAGCGGATCACCTTCGACCGCATCGACGAACAGGCCGAGGAGTTGGCAGAATTCAAGCAGTGCGTCAAACAAGGCACCGCTCCATCCTGCGGCGGCCTGGACGCATACCACGTCGCGGCTTACTTTGATGCGATTGAGCGATCTATTGGATCGGAAATGCACGTGGAGTATCGAGAGTTGGAATAGCCAGGGAAGTTCCTACCTTCGTCAGTACCTGTTATCCAAAAAGGCCAGAAACCCACGAGCAGTTTCCAGAATACACGGCCAACAGTCTGATCTGTTACCTGGTGGCGCGCTATTCGGTTCATCCGCGCGAAGAATCTGCGAAGGAGGGATCGCAAATCCACCTTTGCGCGAAAGGCCAACCTTACCCAAAAGCAAAAGCTATACCCCCCAGGACCGCCCACATACAACCACCCGGAATACAAAAAAACGTTGACACTGTAACAAATTATGTTACTTTTCGATATGATCAAAAGTTTTAAGCACAAAGGCCTCGTCGAGCTATTCGAACGCGGCCATAGTCGCCGAATAAGACAAGATTTGCAAGCTCGATGCTTACGCCGTCTTGAGATTTTGGATCAAGTTGAGTCATTGGTCGAGTTAAATTTACCAGGATTCAATTTTCATAGCCTTCACGGATTACCCAAACGATACAGCATCCATATCAATGGTCCGTGGTGTATCACGTTCGAATGGGAAGACGATGAAGCATTACGAGTCGATCTTGAACAATATCATTAAGGGAATATTATGGCTGAATACATTACCAACCGTCCGTTGAAACGATCGCCGATTCATCCGGGGGAGATTCTGCGGGAGGATATTCTTCCTGCGTTGGGTTTGTCCGTAAGTGAAATTGCACGTCGACTGGGAGTGTCCCGTCAGCAACTCCACCGTGTTATGGCGTGCACGCATCCAATTACGACGGAGATGGCGCTCAGAATTGGAAAGCTGGCAGGGCAAGGACCAGACCTTTGGCTGAGGATGCAACAACGCTATGATCTATGGCACACAGAGCATCGATTGAAAGACGATCTCAAAAAGATCGAGCCAGTCGTAGTGGAAGCCGTTCTTGATCCAGCCAGCAAGGCATCTTTTTAAATCGATTTCGTTGATGGTGAACCCTTAGAAGAGGATCTTTTGTGGTTTAGAACGAAGGGTAAATTGATGGAGAAGCAGTTTCGGTCAATTTGGAATGAAGGCTCGTGGAAGCCCTTTGTATCGCCCACATCCTCAGAAGGAGACAAAACCATATCAAGTACGCGATGCGAAAAGTTTTCTACAACAGGCAGGAGTCACACAATGAATACCATGAGACATTAGAGCTATGCGGGCCGAATCGAGTATAGTGACGAAGATGGCTGCTTTATTGGTCATATTGCGGGTATCAATGATGTCGTTGGTTTCCACGGCGAGTCTGTTCCAGAACTCCGTTCTGCTTTTGAAGAAGCAGTAGATGACTATCTTGAAACGTGTGAGAAATTGAATCGTTCGCCTCAAAAGCCCTATTCTGGAAAACTGATGCTGCGTCTTCCATCCGATGTTCACGCAAGAATTGCCATGGCCGCTGAAGTTTGTGGAAAAAGCATCAATCAATGGACTGCTGATACTTTGACAGAAGTCTTGGAGAAGTATTAAGACCCCCAGGTACGGGGTGCGCAATAGGTTGGCCCCATTATACGATTCATCGTAATTGGGAACGCGCCTGCAAGGCAAGACCGCATCCCCGGACATCGTCCAATCCCTGACCACCTGAGCTTCGCGCGTTCGGGAATGGCTTCCGTTGGCTGTAAGCCGTACCTGAATCCCATCCACCCAACGCATTTGAACTCCCGGAGCCCACACTGTGACAATCCACCACCAAAACTGGTCAGGCCACACACCTTTCAACTCTGCAAGATTTCACCAACCATCCACAATTCCAGATCTGCAGAAGGCCGTCCGAAACGCTGACAAAGTTCGCGTCATTGGATCCCGCCACTGCTTCAACGAGATCGCCGATACGACCGGTGACCTCATCTCCCTGAGCAAGCTCGACCATAATCTGCTCATCGATCGCGAGCGAAATACCGCCACGGTGAATGCTGGAATCACATATAACGAGCTCTGCCCGCAACTGCACGCGGCCGGCTATGCGCTGCCGAACATGGCTTCACTGGATCACATCACCGTCATCGGGGCATGCATGAGCGCAACACACGGTTCTGGTAATGCCCTCGGCAATCTGGCAACCCCGGTTTCTGGACTGGAAATGGTCGTCGCCAATGGTGAATTGGTCACCCTCACACGCGACAAGAATGGAGATCAATTCCTCGGTGCAGTCGTTGCGCTGGGTGCGCTGGGTGTCGTCACAAGGGTTACACTCGATCTGATACCCTCGTTCACCGTACAACAGCACGTTTACGAGAAACTGCCGTTGACGCACTTCTACGACGCCTTCGACGAAATCATGGGTTCGGGCTACAGCGTCAGCCCCTTTCCAACCTGGCAGAAAGACCACATCGAATCGCTCTGGGTCAAGCATCAACTACCAAACGGATCGAGCGAACCCTTGCCGGTACCGGAATCTCTGAATGGCGCCACGCTGGTATCCACCGGCCATCTCTGGGAGGACCCGCCCGATCGAAAATGGACGCCGACGGGAACGATCGGACCGTGGCATGAGCGCCTGCCTCACTTTCACTTCAACGACCCGGATCAAGAAGGGGACGAATTGCAAAGCGAGTACTTCGTGGCGCGTCACCACGCAGGCGAGGCGCTCAGAGCGGTCGCCGGCCTTCGAGAACAATTGGAGCCAATCCTGACCGTCTCCGAAATTCGAACCGTCGCGGCGGACCAACTCTGGCTGAGCACCGCGTATGGTCACGATGTGGTCGCCATCCACTTCAACTGGCGCAAGGACTGGCCAGGCGTGAAGGCCTTCCTCCCTGTTCTGGAGGAGCAACTCGCCCCCTTCGATCCACGACCCCACTGGGGCAAACTATTCGACATGTCACATGATCGGATACAGGCGCTCTATCCAAGGATGGCCGACTTCCAGAAACTCGCACGCGACTTTGATCCAAATGGAAAATTCCGGAATTCATATGTCGATAAATACATCTTCGGCGTCGCTTGATCGCCCTGACTTCCCCTCCAAAAGGTTGCCTAATGTGGGATGCGCCTGGAATCTGGCTCCTCCTGCTCGGTTGTTCGATGGCGCCGCTCACGCATTCCGCACAGGAAGACTCCCCTCGCAGAACAATTGTCACGGATTGAGGTAAACTACATCCTAAATGAGTATCTTTTTGACCTTGTGGTGACGCAGCAGGTTGCAGCGAGGCGGGCGGTGAAGCACCGAAGCAGATTAGAATCCGTACATCATAATGGATCGGTCGCCAGGATTCTCTTTGTTGACTAATGGCAGGTAGAAGGATCTTGAGAAATCATCTCAACCCTTTATCTGATCTGAGCCTGTTCCCTGAGTTTGCGTGCAAAAGCTGTACTGTCTCCAAGATCTTCACGATCTTTCCAAATCCCTATCAATTCGGAGTCACGCAATTGGCGGGCAACCATTTGTGGCCGATTCGAGGCACCCGAAGGCTCTATTACCAGAGTAATCTCAACTTGCTGACCTTTTTTGCAGGGCAATCCGCTCACCGAAATTTCCCCATCTTTCTCGACAATTTTATTAAGACGAATGGTTTCCATAATGCTCTACTCCGTTGACGGCCAGCTTCATCATACTCGACATTACACACAAGATAATTATAGCCACTTCTCCCGGGTTATTCAAGGATACCATGCCGGATCGATGGTACTTAACATAACAAAGATACTCTAAAATGACTCAGAAATGCCATCCTGACAACCACAGATCTCCATCCCCACGCCGACTGATCATGGGGTATTGCGGCACCTCGCTTCAGGCTGCAGATATGGAAGCGCCCATCGGCGTGTCTGGACTCGTGCGCCAGGCGATCGATCCCCTTCGCGGAACCATGGTGGACACCCTCTACTGGCAGATGAACACGGACCCGTACTTTGGCTCATCCACTCACCACCTGACCGACTGGCACTCACATCCCACTCAGGTCGGTGCTGTATGGGGACAGAACAGAAAAAGCTTCAAGAGCGCCGGAGAATGGCGCATCTACGAAAACGCCCGGGACCTCATCGACAACGGAACAGATCCGCCGAAAGTGATCATCGAACACGGCCACGAGGCAGACCTGGACGTCTTCCTGGGATTTCGCTTCAACGACGGCCACGATCACCGCTTGCCCGGCGGGATGGACGATCCCAACATGAGCCCGGTCAAGAAAGCGCATCCAGACTGGCTGCTCGGACAAAGTGCGGGCGAATACAGCCAGTTCGCGTACAACTTCGCCCTGCCGGAAGTCCGGCAGTACCGGATGGACATGGTCGCGGAAACCATCGCCAACTACGATCTGGACGGCCTGGATTTCGACTTCTGCCGCTGGCCGAGCCTCTTCCGTCCAGGCGAGGGCGCAGAAGGTGCACGTCACCTCACGCAAATGCTCCGAGAGACCAGGATCCTACTTAAGGAAAAGGGAGATCACGCAGGCAGGCCACTCTACCTGTCAGTACGCGTACCTTACGATCTGGACTTCACCTTGCGCGAAGGAATGGACGTGCGTACCTGGATCCGGGAGCGCATCGTGGACATCGTCATCGTCGCCGGATCGGCCGGCGGATGGAACTACCGTCTGCCCATCGAGGACTACAAAGCACTCGCCGACAGCACGGACTGCAAAATCGTCGCACAAAACCTGGACGGCTTCAAGGGCGCCCGTCCACGTTCCGCCAAGGTACTGTTTGGCGAGGACGACCTATATTCGGCTGAAATGCACCGGGCGGTAGCGGCGACCCACTGGCAGGCGGGCGCTGATGGCATCTACATCTGGAACCAGGACTGGGTCAAATTCGCCAGAGACGACCGCTTCGACCCGCAGTGGTGGAAAGAAATCGGTGACGCGGACACCCTTGCGAAACTGGACAAACACTACCTGGTCGGGCCCACAGGGAGAGGAGGCAGTCTCCCGATTGAAATCGCTGAGACAGGTGACGCGGCCCGGATCCATATCGACATCGCCGACAACCTGCAAGTCACGCAACCGCGACCGAACGCCATCTTGCGCGTCATGGTAGAGCAACTGACATCGCTCGACCGCGTGCGGTTCGAGCTGAACGACACGCTTATGGATCCCGCATCAGCCACAATCAGATTCAACTACAACGACTGCTGGCTCGACTTCGCCGTGGCCGACATCCTGAAAAGCGGATGGAACGACCTGTGCCTCACCGTAGAATCAAGGAACCCGCACATCGAAGCGCCGCTTGTTATTCGCAGCGTCGAAGCACTAGTCCGCTACAAAACGTGACTTGCCTGCCATCCCAAAAGGGATGATCTCCGCTATGACCAGCAATCTCGAAACGCACGGACCCAGAAACACGCACAAATCCGGGTCACCTGAAATGTGACTACCCTCCCCTACTGAACAGACCGTATCTTGAGATACACCCTTGGCCGAAACTACCTGAAAGGAACTACCAAACCCATGTTGATTGATTGCGATGTACATCATCCAGGACCTTCGCAAGAAGAGTGGCTGGAATTCCTCGATGAGCCTTACCGCACCGAATTCGAAACGCACGGCGGACCCCGGCGAACCGGCTCCGGTGTGCGAGGCGAAGACGGAGGCAATCGGTGGGATGTCCCCAGCAAAGAGCCTGAGGACTTCATCAAACACCATCTCAACGTGTTCGATCCCAGATTCGTCATCCTCTCCGGTGTTTATGGATCCACCGCCGGTTCACCCGATCCCGACTACTCGGCCGCGCTCTGCAAGGCGGACAATGACCGGACCATCGAAAACTGGCTCCCGGCCGATGACCGCTTCATGTTCGGAATCCGCGTCCCCCTGCAGGATCCCGAACTCGCCGTAGCCGAAATCGAGCGCCTCGCCGATCATCCCCGCGCTGTGTGCGCCCTGTTCTACAGCACCAGCAACCGAATCCCGATGGGACAGCGCAATTACTGGCCCATCTATCGCGCCTGCGAGAAACACAATCTTCCGATCCACATCCACCCATCCACAACATCCGTCATCTGCAACTATGCGACCACACCCGCCGGAATGGCCACCAGCTATCTCGAAACCAAAATCTGCTTGCCCCAATTCTACATGGCCAACCTCGTCAGTCTGATACTCGAAGGTGTCTTCGAAATGCATCCGCAGCTCAAAATCGCATTCGTCGAAGGCGGCTTCGCGTGGGTACCGCACCTGATGTGGCGGATGGACAAAGACTACAAGTCTCTACGACAGCAGGCCCCACGGCTAAAGCGGCTCCCGAGTGAGTATGTTCGGGACCACGTCAAGTTTACAACCCAGCCGATTGAAGAGCCCCAGAACCGCGCGCATCTCGGTCAAATCATCGACATGATGGGTGGTCCCGAAATGCTCATGTACACCAGTGACTTCCCTCACTATGACTTCGACCCACCCTCCGCGATTCCAAAATCCTTGGGTGAAGACGTTCGCCAAATGATCTATCACGACAACGCAGCCGGTTTCTTCCGCTGGCCGGAGGAAGCGCAAGTATGAGTTGGGTCACCGTGGCCTCGACCTCCGATTTCGAAGGCGAAGTCCAGAAACTAATCGTCGAAATCGAAGGTCGATCGGTTGGCATCTTCCGCGAAAATGACTCCTGGCACGCGGTACTCAACCACTGCCCTCACTCCGGCGCACCGGTCTGTGAAGGACGCGTAACCGGTCGGGTCGTATGCACTGCTTCCGGACAATCGACCTATGATTCCTCACTGAGAACACTCAGATGTCCCTGGCATCACTGGGAGTTCGATCTCGAAACCGGCAAGGCTGTGGCGAACGTGAGAGAGCGTCTCAAGATATACCCCGTGCGTATTCAAGAAGGCGACGTGCAGATCGATGCGTGATCGCGCGGTCGCTTTCCCCGGGAATAGCGATACTGATTCCGACAGTAAGAAACAATGCCTATGTCCCAAAAAGCCGACAAAAAACCTTATGTCGCAGAAACAATGTGGAGGATAGGCACTTGGGCAATCTCAAATTCAGGGTTCTCATCGAGCAAGATGAAGACGGGGTTTTTGTAGCAGAGGTTCCCACTTTTCCCGGCTGTATTGCTCAAGGGACTACCCGGAAAGAAGCCCTGAAAAACGCGCAGGATGCGACCGAGCTTTACATCGAAAGTCTGCAGTCGCGCGGGGAACCCATACCGCCACCCATAACTGAAGAAATTGTCGGAATTGAAATTCGAAACCGCGAGGAATGATAGATGACGAATGTGAAGGCTGATCGAGTCGTGGTAATCGGTGCGGGCATCCTGGGCGCATCCATCGCGTGCGAACTGTCCCAACGAGGTGCTCAAGTCACCATACTCGACCGCGGCAAGCCCGGCTCTGGCGCAACACACGCCTCCTTCGCCTGGATCAACGCGAGAGAAAAGAACCCGCGTGCGTATCACGAACTGAACCGTCGCTCGATGGACATGTGGCCCCGCTTCGCGGATCACCTGGACACGGCCAATGCGGTCCCGGTATGGGGAGGCGAACTACGATGGGCGTCCGAACGAAAACGCACCGCGAAACTTCAGACACGTGTTAACCGACTGCAAAGCTGGGGATACGACATTCGGGAACTGAGCGCGGACCAGATCGCGGAAATGGAACCGGGTATCCGCACCGAAAACTGTACACTCGGCTCGTGGTCAGCTGCCGATGGACACGTCGACGCAATCGCCGTGACGAAGGCCTGTCTCGCCCTCGTAGAAAAGCAAGGCGGCACACTCCGGTATGGCACCGAGGTGACTGGATTCCGAAAGCATCGAGGCAACGTATCGGCCGTCGTAGCAGGAGAGGATGAGCTGGAATGTGAAACCGTTGTCCTGGCTTGTGGGCCTGATGCTCCCGAAATCGGAAAGCTGGCCGGCATCCACGTCCACACTTACTGGAACAACGAAGCAACCCTGGTGACCACGCCAGTGGGATCTGTGTTCAGAAAAACAAGCGTGATCCTCACACCGTACGAAGACGGGCCCGCTGTCTTCGTCAGACAGCTCCGCGATGGGCGGGTGATGACCAACCTTGCGCGCGGAGACGCACCCAATCAATCCCCCGGACCAACGGAGGAGCAGCTTGTGCACAGTTTGAACAAGGCCATCCAGTATCTCCCTGCGCTCGAGGGGGCAACCGTGGACGAAATCCGGAGGGCACGCAAACCGATTCCAAAAGGCGGTCACCCGATCCTGGGATTCGTGAACACCGTACCGAATCTTTATCTCGTATCCACACACAGCGGCGTCACCCTGGCTCCGTTGATTGGAGAAATGGCTGCCATCGAAATTCTCAACAAAGTGGATGTTCATCTGCTCAAGCCTTTTCGACCTGGACGGTTCGACGCCACACCCAGATAGTCAAGTCATCGCAAGTCGGGCGGCTAAGAATAGTGGAATGGGAACTCACTGCAAGAACTGTAGTCAGCTCGTCAGTCACCACACTGTTATAAAGGCCAGGGGTCGTGACAAAGATCCACTTTACAGGAAAGGCCAGTGACTTTCTGAAAATCGGTGTCGCGGCCGCTGCACGCGGTGACATAGAGTCCGTTCGTGAGATTCTCAAGGAAAAGCGACAGTGGATCACGCGTGTCGGCTCACACGGCCGGACCATGCTGTGGGAAGCGGCACACCGCGGGAAGCTCGAAATGGTGAAGTACCTCGTGAAGCGGGGATCAGATATCGATGCCTGCGGCACACACTATACACCCTACTTTGTCGAAATCAGCTGCTACTGCATCGCTCGGCACAAGAAGCACCACGATGTCGCTGACTTTCTCCTGGAGAAAGGCGCAAAAATCGATATTCACACACTCGCCTTTCTCGGTGACTGTGAGCATGTCAAAAAGATTCTGAACAAGAACCCCGGGTCGCTGAATGAAGGTCATCCACAATACGTGATGGGAGACCTGGCGAATCAAGGTTTAGATTATCATCTTGCTCCGGCAGCGTGGGCCACACCATTGTGTTACGCCCTGCGAGGTGGCGACGTGGAAACGGTAAAGTATCTGATCGAAAACGGCGCAAAGATCAAAAGGAACGAGGAAGCCCTCTTCATTGCCGCGAAGGACGGTGTCGGAAAGGTCCGCCTGCTTCTTGAAAACGGTGCGGATCCCGGAAAGACCCCATCCGTCAATCCTGACCAGGGGGAACTCTACGAACTCGTATCCGCCTACGGCGCCAGGTCGCCGGACGCAGCTGAAAACAGCAAAGAACTCGTTTATCTATGCAGAGGTGACAGAGGCGGCAAACCGGCTCAGGTAAAGCGACTGCTTGATCTCGGCGCAGACGTCAACTTCCAGGATCACAAGGGAAAGACTGCGCTTCATCGCGCAGCCAGAGCCGGCTTCCTGGAAACGATCACCATTCTCCTGGACCAAGGCGCATCTGTGGAGATAGAAGACCTCAACAGGGAAACGCCTCTATTCGATGTCGTCCGCTCAACCATCAAGAACCTGGAGAACCGGAAGGCGGCCCTTCGACTCCTGCTCAAGGCGGGCGCAGATCCGCTACACGCCAATCACAAAGCGGAAACTCCGTCAAGCGTAGCTGAAGGCCTGAAACGGACCTACGCGAAAGAACTAGCGAATGTTTTGCAGTGCCAGAATCGTTGAGTGCCTTGATATCCGGGTTCACGACACTGGTTGCAGAATTCAATCCCAATTTTGGATTTTGTGCCGGAATCCTCGTTGTACCGACTCGGTTCACACCCACACATCTTCCACACACAGGAGATCTGATCAATGATCACTACAGCGATGGTTGTACACTACATAGATGATATGGAAAAAGCGCTCTCCTTCTATAAATCCGGGCTCGGCCTGTCGGCAGATACGGAGTCTCCCGGCTGGTCAACACTAAAGGTAAACGATGGACTGGACCTCGCCTTGCACACGGGCGGAGGGACGGACAGTTCTGTGCCGCATCCACACACCGCGTTTCAAACCACACTGGTCTTGACAGTCGACGATCTCGAGGCCTATCTTCCCCGGATCGTCGAGTACGGAGGTCGATTGGATCAAATCATAGAACCTCGTGAAGGAATCCCGGTGCGCATGGCGCTGGTCTGGGATCCTGCGGGGAATGGGTTTCAGGTAAATCAATATGTGAGTTAATTCTTTTCTACCGATATTTGAATATTCACTCGAATCACCACCGGGTATCTTACCAATCTGAAAACCTGGTAATTTATAGTCCAACAAGGGAGACAGGATGAAAACCTTTCCACTGCAATACACGATGGCCAGTGCGGCAGGACAGATGGCCTTCCATCTGCCGCAGGCAAAACAGTACGAAGGAAATCCCGTACTGACTGCGACGGATGATCAGGAATTCGCGGGGCAGGACGCCACGTACATCTCGGTGCTGCCTACTGCCGGGATCCTGGCCGATCCGATCGATGCCTACTATGCCTACGTGGCCACGCACGACGGATCCGAAATCTGGCTTGCGACGGCTTCGCACCCGCTTGGACCCTGGACCTGGAGACAGCCTGCGCTGGAACTTTCGAAGACGTCATTCACGAGACACATCTCCTCTCCGTCAGTAGTCGCGCACAACGGAGAAATCTATATGTATTTCCACGGCATTCACCCGAAAGGCTCACAGCCGACAGCACTGGCCACATCTAAAGATGGCCTTAAATTCGAAGAGCAAGTGTATCCGGTGATCGATACGCATCCGAACCGCAAAAACCACTGGTATGGTCAAAGTGTGAGCTATGTCCGCGTGGTCAAGGACGGGCCGATGTTCATCGGCACCTTCCAGGGAAATGGCCGTGGGTGGAATGAGCAAGCGGACGGCGTAACAACGGTATCTGGGCTTGCGTTGAGCGAAGACGGAATCAACTGGCGCCTGTCCAAGAGACCTCTGTTGGGGAACACCCCGGGGAGTCGAGGCCCGTTCGCATCGATCCTTATTCGACTCTGGGGAAGATGGCTCATGCTCTTCAACGATGATCGCGGGCTCTCAGGTGCGCTCTCCGAGGGTATGGACGTCACAGGCCCATACGAAGATATGGGCTGCATACTCGAAAAGGGCCACTGGCCGTGCCCTGTGTTCCACGAAGACAAACTCTACCTGCTATGCGGCGGGATCAACGCAGCCGTCATCGAATGGCAGTAATCGCTTTGCTGACTAAAAACTCGGAATCGTACAAGCAGACACCTGGAGAAAAATCGTGAACAGAAGAATACTACGCACGACCTATCACGCAGAAATCGACGAAATCAATTTCACACACGGCCTGCCAGCGTGGATGACCGAATCGCTCACAGGATCATCGACCACGTCAACATACGACTATACGGATCCCTACGGGAGCAACTATGAAATGGTCTTGAAGGGAAAGGCCGGAGACGGCGTCACCCTTAGCGGATCTCCAATGAGCACATCTGTGGTGAAAGTGCTCGAGTTGGAGGCCATTGGGGTCACGGTCGCCGGCCCCGCCAAACTAAGCCTTGGTCTTGCCTCGCAGCCGTACGGAGCCGCTGGTATTCACTTCGATGCTATACCCGGCGATGCGGGAGTGCCCCAGGCCGGACGTGTCCAGCTGCTGCTCAAAAATGGTGAGGCGGAAGGAGAAAGGATCCTCTTCGACGAAGGCAGCGAAGAGAAGATTTCAGACAGCAGAACGGTGATCGAAGACCTGGATCTGGCGGTCATCGTCAACACCGAAAAAAAGATCGCCGAAGCCCACCTGGGATACTCCTATGTGTCCTGCGGTCCTGACGGCTTTCCTGCGGGGAAAGTACTCGCACCCACATTGATGGCGACTCTGGTTGAGGATGGCGAGGCCACAGTGAAAGTGAGGAGACTGAAGATCGGGACGTATAGCTGATTAGGGGGACGTCTCTCATCTCCGAGGATCGTGAGTGGGACTTGTAGCTGTCAATGAATGGAGGTATTTCGGTGAAAAAAATCTGTCTGCTGCTTCTCACATCGCTCAGCCTGACTGCCGTTCCCCTGTAGGCGCTTGAGAACCCGGGACTCTCGAAAGGTCAGGCCGTGTATGTACCGGCATACTCTCACATCTACAGCGGCCAGCGGGCCTTGCCGTTCCTGTTGACCGTCACCTTGAGCATCAGAAATAGCGACTCGAACCACGAAATCAAGATCACTTCAATAGATTTCTTTCGAGCAGAGGGAAAGCTCGGAAAACTTGAACTGGAATTACCTGCGACCCTGATGCCCCTGGGATCCATGCGAGCCGTCGTACCCGGCAAAGACAATGTAGGCGGTTCCGGAGCGCACTTCATCGTCAAGTGGACATCGGAAAAACTCGCGAACCCCCCGATCATCGAGTCGATCATGATTGGAACCCAGCAGCAGCAAGGTGTGTCATTCACGTCCCGGGGTAGGGCAATCATCCCATCCAATTGAGAAAATCACATCCTGGCCCAATTCAGTCCTGCAATTCACCCTTGTAGCAAGGGAGAATTCCTATGAAATCACCTGTACCGAGCCTCTTCGTCATAGCTGCTTTATCGATGGGATCCGTGCTGGCGGCCGAGAAACCCGGCCCAGAGAACGACTACGGCCGCGCCAATATCGGAGGAAGTCAGGGCACGATAAAATGGGAGTCACTGCTTCACGGAGAGGGCCTGAAGGGTTGGGAGGCTCAAGAGAAGCCCTGGACAGCCAACGCATGGTCGCGCAAAGGGGACACCATAATCGCCGACCTCACAGAAGGTCGACGTGCCCTGTTGATTCAGGGTAACGCCACCTGGAAATCCTACGAAATAAAAGTACAGGCCACCCTGGAGAAGGGTTCAGCGCTTCAGATCCATTTTTCGGTCTCGGAAGACCGGAAATCGTCCTATCACTTCGCAACGCTCACCGGGTGGAAAGCGATCGCGATCATCAAACAGGATCACACCAAGCTGGACGTCGCGAACTTCATCTTCGAGCGGGGCCGTGAGTATGACATCGTCATCGCGGTTCGGGGCAACTCGATCACCAGCTATATCGATGGTAAACTGATCAACCGCCTGACACTACCGACACCCCCCGATCGTATCGAACCGCTGCTGATCGCTGCAGTACCACAGAATATTCGGCTGCTTGCTCATCAGATCTCCCAGGGGTGATCACAGGCTCACCTCAGTCACGCACCTCGGCAACTACCGCCAGCTCAACACTCGCACCCAGGGGCAACTCACTCACTCCGATCGCGATCCTCGCGTGGCTCCCCTTCTCGCCCAGCACCTCGGCCAGAAACTCGGACGCGCCATTGATCACCTTGGGCTGATCGGTGAATCCATCTGCCGAACACACGAAGCCTTCCACACGCACAAGCTGCACGACATTGTCCAGCGAACCCGCCTCTGCATTCAGAATGCTCAACGCGTTCAGGGCGCACAACTTCGCTGCCTCGTATCCGTCCTCCAGCGTAAGATCCGCACCCACTCTTCCGATCGACTTGAGCTCCCCACCGGACATCGGCAATTGACCCGCCACGAAAATAAGATTACCGGTTCGCTTAGCGCGCACGTACGCGCCGGCGGGGCTTGCGGGTTCGGGAAGGGTTACACCCAATTCGACCAACTTGTCTGCCACTGACATTTGTTTCTCCTTCAAGAAAACGGACGACCGGGTGGGTCGCCCTTATTGGTGTTCACCTTTGGTCATCGGGCGGTGGGAGTGGTTTGGTGAGGATTTCGGATCAGAAGGGAACACGATCAGAACCAATGGATTCTGTGATCGCGGGGTTCTCGATACAATCCTGAATGGGGTTCGCCCACCCAGGATCACTCGAACATACGGGGGGAATTCTCCGACAAAACCGGTGACTGCACCACAAATTTCCCAAGCGGATTATTCTCTACACCAAACTGAAGACCGCCTGTTTCTACTCCGCCTGATCCGCTCCGGCGACTGCCTTCTTCACGAACGCCACGAGATCTCCCAGGGGCACATCCTGACGATCTTCTTCGGTTCGCATCTTCACTTCCACCTGGCCGTTTGCGAGACCTCTCGAGCCCACCGTTATACGGATCGGAATTCCGATCAGATCGGCGTCATTGAACTTCACGCCGGCGCGCTCGTCGCGGTCATCCACCAGCACGTCGATCCCCTGGTCCTCCAGATCCTTTGATAAACCCTCGGCCGCTTCCAGCTCGCCCTTGGGCTTGTTCCCGGACAGCACAACGATATGCACCTGGAAGGGTGCCACAGACATTGGCCAGATAATCCCGTTGTCGTCGTGGTGCTCCTCAATAATACACGCCAGCAGTCGGCCGAGACCGATACCGTAGGAACCCATAACCACCGGTCGTGCCTGACTCTCTTCATCCAGAACACTTACCCCCAGAGCCTCGGTGTATTTCGTGCCCAGCTTGAAGATATTCCCCACCTCGATCCCACGAACACTGCGCTGCGTGGACCCGCAAGTCGGACAGGGCATCCCTTCGGAAACAGCCACCAGATCCGTCACCAGATTCGGTTCGAAATCACGCCCGCAATTCACATTGAGATAGTGATGGTCCACTTTGTTCGCACCAGACACCAGATTGCTCGCTCCTGCGACGAACTCGTCCACCACCAGAATCGCGTCATCGCTCACCCCTACGGGAGAGCCGTACCCGGGTTCGGATCCGATCGCGCGAATCTCCTCCTCGGTCGCTGGCCGCATCTCCGTCGCCTCCACAGCATTCGCCAGCTTCGTCTCGTTCAACTCGTGATCCCCTCGGAGCAGGGCAAACACGAAACGGTCCTCACCCGCCACCGTGGCCATCAGAAAAACAGCCTTCGCCGTCTTCGACTCCGGAATCTTCAAGAAATCCGCGAGCTCCTTGATGGTCGTACACCCGGGCGTCTCCACCTCTTCCAGCGCGGCGGCCTCTTCCTTAACGATCTCCTCCCGCTGAAACGTCGCAATCTGACGGTTCGCACCGTACCCACAATCGTCACAAAGCAGCAGCGTATCTTCTCCCGCCGAATTCAAATACATAAACTCGTGCGCGCCCGTTCCCCCCATCATCCCGGTATCACTCTCCACAGCGATCACCGACTCGCCGAGACCCGACCGCTTGAAGATATTCTCATACGCCCGGTACATATCCTGATACACCGCGTCCAGCCCCGCTTCATCGATATCGAAACTGTAAGCGTCCTTCATCGTGAACTCACGCACACGAATCAGACCGCCCCGGCTTCGCGGCTCATCTCGAAACTTGGTCTGCAGCTGAAACACACTCATCGGCAGTTGTCGATAACTGTGGAGAATATTCCTCGCGAGATCAGCCACCGCTTCCTCGTGGGTCATCGCCAGACACATCTCCCGATCGCCGCGGTCGCGCATTCTCAACATCTCCGAACCGATCTCGGTCCAGCGCCCGCTCTCCTGCCACAGCTCCGCCGGCTGGACGATGGGCATACTCAGCTCGGCGCACTCTATCGCCGTCATCTCTTCCCGCAGGATCTTTTCGATCTTCTGCTTCACCCTCAGTCCCAGCGGCAAATAACTGAAAATACCCGCCGCAAGTGGCCGGATCAGCCCGGCCCTCAGCGCAAGCTGGTGACTCACCAATTCCGCATCTGAAGGCGCTTCTCGAAGCGTCTGAACGAACAGTCGACTATACTTCATTTCTACCCCACCTGGATCGAATTGATTTAACGAAACTCCAATATTCTGTTGGCCGTACCGCCCAGGATCCATTTCAGATCTTCACCGCTCACGAACGGCCAGGTCTTCGGCAGTGCAAGGGCCATTTCCACTGTCTCGTGCAGGGAAACTGGAGGAAAATCACTCCCCCACATCAAACGTTCGGGTCCAAATGCCTCCAGAGCCTTCTCAATAAACGGCTCCACTTCCCGATAAGGATATCCACGCCCAAACGCGTAGAACCCGGACAACATAAAAACCGTATTGGGATACTGTGAATAGCTCAGCACGCGTTCGAACTCCGGATAGTCAGGCGACCTGTCCACATCCGGAAACCACCCCATATGTTCGATCCTGAACATCGAGTTAGGGTAACGCTGAATATACCCCTCGGTTCTCGGATCGATAATCCCCTCGATCCCCCCACTCAAACTCGCCATAATTCCCAGTTCACCCACCGCTTCCCAGACCGCCTCGTTCTCCGTCTTCGCCGGAATCCTCAGACCCGCCAATTTGTACTCTTTTACTTCTTTGCGAATCCGATCGCCCGCATCGGCCGCGCCGTAATCCACCGCACCCAGAGATGCGAATCGCCCGGGGTATCGCTTCATACACTGATCCAGATAGGCATTATCGTGACACCCACCGTACTGTACCAACAGACATCTTCCAATACCGGCCGAATCCATCTGCGCAACCAGAACATCCACCTCCACATACTTTGTCAACCCAACGTGCACGTGCGCATCGACAACTTCCATTGTATCTCCCGTACTCCGATAAATGTTCAACCCATCTGAATCAGGAACAACTCCGCAGTGGAATCTCCATCAAAGACGCGCGTTCTCGATCATAATACAGCCTTGCACAAAACGGCTCGAAATAGGGAAACGTATAGGTTGTATTGTAATTGGTCACATCCAGCCTAAGCTTGTGACCGGTCCCCAGGGAATATCCAATCATTCGCAGCGTAATCTCCACGTCCAGATGGCTCCCCGGCTGCACCGACCGGTCCCCAAAGTCACCCCGGGTAATCAGCATCTCTTCTCCCCCGGGCGACACGTCGAACAGCTCCGCGTGCACCTGAAGTATCGGCCTGTTGCAGAGCATCTTGAACCGCGCCACGGGAGCGCCAAGAATCTCTACGGGTTCGGCCAGGAGATCGCCTTCGAAACTGATCACCTCTCGCACCAGGGCGTTCGGCACCCCCTCCATATCATCCATCACCGCAGAGGTCAGTGTATAGTCCCGGTCATTCAGACGATTGTTCACATTGGCGTGAGTCTGAACGCCCTCCTCTTTCTCCCTCGAAAGCTTCCCACCTTGGCGCAGGTAATACGTATCCGTCTTCACTTCCCCAGGCGGCAAAGCGTCAAGCGTACCGTGATCCCACGTCGGCCTCCGCGTATAGGTAATTGGCGGCTCATCCATAATCCCGTTCTCTTCGCCCTTCAACCAGTGGTCCAGCCACCTGTCGATCAGCCCGGCACGCAGGGACTGCGCCCCGGAATCGTCCTGACCTTCGTGTCCTCCGCCGCCAATGTAGAGCTTCTTCGGCACCTGGAGGCGATCGTACATCTCCACCACCTCATTCGGCGGCATACCCACATCGTGCCAGCCGTGCACAATGAACACCGGGCACTTCACCCGATTAACAAAAATGATCGGCGAACACGGACGCAGCCACTCCCGAATCAAATCCCAGTCACCCGAAATCGCCCACTGCCGCATCAACTCCTGAAACCCGGCGGACATAATCCGCCTGCGCATCGTGCGCGTAAAAAACCACTTAGTCAAACAGTTGTTCCGAACAGCGAAATCGTCGTGACGTGTGTGAATATTCTGAGGGACCACCGTGGCCACCCCCGGGTGATGAGCCGCGGCCATATGACTGTGCCACCCGCCCTGGGAACTTCCCACCGCGCCCAGCTTCTCCTTGTGAACGGGCTGCTCGCGAAGCACCCAGTCGATCATATCCTGCAGATCGAACACCTCTCGCGGACCCATATGAAAAGTCAGCCCCTCGGAGTCCCCCTGTCCACGAATACTGTAGCAAACGGTAAGATACCCTCTGTCCGCAAATCGCCGCCCCTGACCGATGGTGGACGCCTTGCTCCCTGCGTCACCGTGCCCGTGCGTGAACAGGATACCGGGCCACCCGCCTTCGGGCGCTGTCCCCTCGGGCGAGCAAACGGAGACATCCAGACCAATACCATCGTTCATCACCACCCAATACGCCTTTTCCGAATACCCCATTCCAGGCTCCTGAGCCAAAGTCCAAACTCCTAATCGATATCCACCACGAGACCATCTTCAGCAACCATCACCTCGCCGTCATATCCCGCCCGAATCTGCTCCGCCATCCGGTAAGGCGCCGTCCGGTCGCCCGTAATATCCTCGATCACGAGATGTTTGATCATCACCCGCTTCACACTCGCTTCCGCAGCGATCCTCGCAATATCCGCAGGTGTAATGTGCCACGCGCCCCAGGGCTGTTCGGCCAGGAACTCGGGCGTGCCCGAGCACTCGATTGAAAGCAGGTCCGCACCTTTGCAGAACGCCACGAAATTCGCGTCAGGCGTCCCGTCACCCGTAATCACGATCCGATGTCCCACCGTATCCACCTTGAAGACCAGGGTAGGAATATGTCCGTGATCGGTAGAAGTCGTGGAAACGGTCCAGGAATCCGAGGACAGGAACTCGCCCTGGGGGGGCGCCTCGATCACCTCCGGATCCAGCGGCTCAATATCCTTCCCGTGACTCAGCCTGCTCTGTATATCCTGCTCGAACGGAGGTCGGATAATACGTTCCACAAAGTCCCTGGTACCCTCGGGCCCATAAATCTTCAGCCGCGACTTCCTCCCCTTCACCCAACCCACGAACACCAGATAGGGCACATCCACGATATGGTCGAAATGCAAATGGGTCAGAAAAAGCCGATCCACCTGTTCACATCCCACACCCGCCTTCGCCAGATTGGTACTCGCAGATCGGCCGCAGTCGAACATCCACACTTCATCTCCGATATGCAGAATCTGCGAAGGACCTCCCCGCTCCGGGTTGTCCCTCACTGCACCGCTGCCGAGCATCACGTATCTAAGACTCATTCGCCCTGTCCCTTGTTGCTCCGACCCAGACCCACAGCCGGAGCAGTCAATCCTTATACGCCCAACGACTTCAGAAAAGATTGGCTCTTCTCCGTGCGTTCCCCTGGTGTGCCCGGTCCGACAATGGCATCCTGCTCCACCACCAGCCACCCGGAATAACCCACCTTATCGAGCTCGGCGATCAAATCCCCAAATGCGAACGTACTCTCCGACGGATCGCAGAAAACACCGTGTGAAACCGCCTCCTGGTAGTCCCACCCTTCGAATCTCGCGGCGGACGCCATCTCCGCGTTGTAACCCTTCAGGTGAACGTGCCAGACACGATCTTCAAAGCGTCGCACAAGCTGCAGGGGATCGCCGCCACCGTAAGCGTACTGTCCGGTATCCAGACACAACCCGAGGATCCGAGGATGGGTAGCCTCCATCAGAAATGACAGCTCCTCGGGGGTTTCCACGAATCCACCGCAGTGAGGATGAAACGCCGTCCTCAGTCCCGTTTCGTTCAGAACAGTAAGGGCGATCTGGTTTACCGCGTGGGCAGCCACCTCCCATTGCGGCATACTGAACCCCTGTTCCACACCAATCCGGCCGGCACAGTGTGACCGCACCGAATCCATCAGAATCTCATCTGAAAGAACCACCACAGGGGATTCTTCGCCCTCGACCTCCGACAGCAGCCGAGCCACCTCGAGCGCTCTGGTTTCACCAATATATCTCGAATCCGGGTCGCTCAGCGGGATAGGGACGAACGCACCGGCCAACGAGAGATCGCGGCTCCTCAGTTCTGAACGAAGCAGCTCCGGATCGGTAGGCATAAACCCGTAATCACCCAGTTCCACACCGGAATATCCCGCTGCCGCTGCTTCATCGAGAACCTTCGTATACGCAGGAGAATCATCATCCCGACTGAACGCAGAAACGCCCCAGGAACAAGGGGAATTCGCCACGCCGGTCAACTTGGAAACCATTTGCAACCTCGGTTTGAATTATTGCTCCAGAGGTAAACCTGTTTCAACTCGGATCAAGCGACCAATATACCACCTTCCGCAGACCGTGTCAAACCGGGGCCCGATCCGCAAATTACCCCGAAATTTCCGGTTCGAACCGTTTCAATCTGCCCTTGTCGAGTTTCCTCGAGATCGTGCCACCCGATCTGCAGCACTCCCGGATCGTCCAATTGAATTGGCTCTGTCGAGGCCACCTGGACGTAAAAGAACGATCGTAAAAACGATCCTGACCCCCAAGTCCAACTCCAAATATCTATTATTGAAATTTATTTATATAATAAAAACAACAAGTTAATTTTTTGACCAATTTTCCCTGCCCTGGGAAAATTCGATATCTTTCTGATTCCCAGGTCTCCAGGCGCTCTGAAATTTCTGCTTCCGCCGTTTGACTACGATCTTTAGCAGCAATCACCTTTCTGTCGCATAACTCGTTTTTTTACATTATCTTTCCTCTGATTCTGCCGCACGGTGCTCCCGCAACTTCTGAAACTTTGCTTTCGGTCAGAGTCGACTAACCTGAGGGTGCCGCCCGGCGACCACCTTCACTTTTCTTGTTACCTTTTTGTATAGCCCCTCTCTAACTAATTAAACCGCCACTCATTATGCGGCTCACACGGTGAGGAGATGATTTGGACGATCAGGCAGATATTGCCCTAATCGCCGCCTGTCAGCAGGGAGATCCCAGAGCGTTCCGGGAAGTCTTCGAAACCTATCGGGATCGGATCTACGGACTCTGCAGACATATGTCCGGTAATCCTGAAGACGCCGAAGACCTCACTCAGGACGTCTTCGTCTCCGCCTTTCGTAACATCGCCTCTTTTCGAGCTGAGGCTGCGTTCGGCACCTGGCTCTACAGGATTGCGGTCAATCGCTGTTCGGCGGAACTGAGAAAGCGATCCCCCGGGTTCCGGTCCTTCGAAGCGATGGAGGAAGTGGAGGCGGCTCCGCCAACCCCTGGTCCGAATCCCGAGGACCTGATGGTTCACAAGGAACTCTCAGACCGGGTCGAAGCGGCCGTGGCGGCCTTACCCGATAATCTCCGAATGCTCTTTGTTCTGGGAACAATGGAAGGAATGCGATATCGCGAAAACGCGTCAGAGATGCACTCAAACCCTATATCGACAATTGAAACACGGCTCATCCACCGGGAAGACTTGAGGAACCCAATCAATGAATTGCTTTACTTGCGAAAGAAACCTGTCAGCCTACATCGACGACGAACTCCAGAATGATGTCCGTCTGGAAATAGAGGCCCACCTGGACACCTGTGATCGCTGTCGCCAGGACTACGAGAGTCAGCTCTCCGCCTGGGAGGCCGCTGGAAACGTCAGGGTGGAGTCCGCGCCAGACAAGCTCTGGCAGGCGCTGGAGGCGGAGCTCCAGACAAAGGGACCGGACACCACCCTGGAGGATCTGGCGCTCATCGTCCGGGGGCTCGCGAGTGAAGTTCGCGATCTCCGGCAGGCAATGGAAGGCCTGCGCCAGGATATGGAATTCCCGCTCGAAGAAACAGGCGATCGCTCCCGGACACCGGGCACTCGACTTAGCCTCTTCGAGGAATCTGTAAGACGTCGCTCCGGAATGAGCTAATCGTTGACTTTGCATTTTACTTAGGCTGCTCAACCACTAATCCTGCTATTCTCCTCCCGATTCCAGTACCAGTTCCCCCCTTTGCAAAAGGGGGACCGGGGGATTTAACCTTCACCACCGTATTCAGGACTGTCACAAGAGGCCAACACCGTGGACCACATCAAAATCCTCGTCGCCGAAGACTCTCCAGCGTCACGACAGGCCATCATTGCCCGCCTGGGAAAGAGGCCCTGAAGGAATTGGAGAGTGATGACTTCACGCTCCTCGTCACCGACTTCGAAATGCCCGAGCTCGACGGCCTTACGCTCGTAAAGGAAATCAGGAGCAGGTCTGGAGAGTACCTCAGCGAACTCCCTGTGCTAATGATGTCGGGGAACATCAAAAGGGACCAGGTCATTTCAGCGATCTCTGCCGGAGTCGACGACTTCCTGCTGAAACCGTACGATCCCGAAGATCTTCTCGAGAAAGTGGAAGCCCTGCTGAAGACCAAGCCGCCGGCCAGAGAAATCTCCGCAGAGTGGATCAAGACTCTTCCTAGAGTATTGGCACAGAAGGATATAGATGGATTGCTCCTGGTCGAAAATGAAGCACCGAAGGAGGCGGATAGAAAAGAAGACCATTCTGAGTCGTCCAAGGCCCGGCCCGTCATCACCTACGACTTCAAGCATCCACATCGCGTCTCCAAGGATCAGACGCGAACACTGGAGAACCTCCATTCTAACCTCGCGAGATTGCTGGCCTCCTCCTTTTCCAATCTTCATCGATCCGTTGTCGATGTGGACATCGCATTTGTGGATCAGACAACTTATGCCGAATTCGTAATGTCTCTTTCCAACCCCTCCTGCTCTTACACATTCACCATCGAACCCCTGGGGGGACCGGCAGTTATCGACTACTCCCTGCCGGTTGCCTATTCATTCATAGACCGGGCATTCGGCGGCAGAGGAAAGCACCCACCGGACAAACCCAAGCCCCTCACAGCGATTGAACGATCCGTAATGTCTCCTGTGCTTACGAGGACCCTGGCGGATCTGAAGCAAGCGTGGGAGGTCCTCCTGAAAATCGATGTATCAGATGCAGAGCTTGAGACCAATCCGGAGTTTATGCAAATCGCCCGACCTTCAGATACGGTTGTGCTCATCGCCTTCGAGGTGAACGCGCAATATGCGTCCGGACTCGTGAATCTCTGCCTCCCGTACTTCACCCTGGAACCTATTCTGGGTTACCTGAACGTCCAGTATTGGGCCAGCAGGCAACGCTCGGACGGGGCGCACCAGGACAACCAGCAAAGAGTTCTGAACATCCTGAAAAGTGTCGAAACGGAAATCCAGGTCATCTCCGCCAGAGGTCAGGTACCGGCAGCCGAAATCATCGGTCTACGAGAGGGAGACACGATTCTCCTCGAGACACGGACGGATGATCCAAGCATCGTCTACGTTGAGGACGAACCATTTTTTTACGCAAATCCGGGCACGAATTCCAAAGGCAAGAACACCGTGGAACTCATCCGGACCATTCCTCACGTCGACCACTTCGACGACATCAATTTGAAAAAGCGATTTACGGACTGATATCCCTGCAGCCGAGTGCCAACAGGAGCGAGGAAGAAATGTCAGAGCTCACAGACCGAAAAGACCTCCGGAGACTGGTCTCCGCACCGCGTGATAATCGTCAGCGATCCAACCCGGTCATCACCCACGATTTCGCGCACCCCACACGCGTTTCCAGGGATCAGACGCGAACGCTGGAGAACCTCCATTCAAATCTCGCCAGAATGTGCGCCGCCTCGTTCTCCACCATCCAGCGATCCGTCGTAGATGTGGACATCGCCTTTGTGGATCAGACCACCTACGCGGAATTCATAATGTCGCTCGCGAATCCCTCGTGCTCCTACACCTTCAAAATGGAGCCTCTTGGGGGACACGCCATAATCGACTTCAATCCTCACCTGACTTACGCCTTCGTGGATCGGAATTTTGGCGGCGTGGGCGAGCATCTACCCCCCAAGGGTCGACCGATGACCGCCATCGAGCGCACAGTAATGACGCAGGTTGTAACCAGAATGCTGGCCGACCTGGAGGCCACCTGGGAGCCGCTCCTAAAAGTCATGGTCGCGGACGCTGAACTTGAAACGAATCCAGAGTTTATGCAGGTATCTGCACCATCCGACACCGTCGTCCTGATCGCCTTCGAAGTTCATATGCAGCACGCGAAGGGGCTGGTCACGGTTTGTTATCCCTACTTCACCCTTGAACCGATAATGGCATATCTGAACGTTCAATCCTGGGCCAGTCGATCCCGCAAGGGATACAGTTTGGAGCGCAGGAAGGACCGCTTCTCGCAGCTCAGGTCTGTGAAGGCGAACGTGCGGGTGATCGCCGGCAGAGGTGAAGTCGACGCGGAGGAAATCTCGAGCATCGCCGTCGGTGACACCATCCTCCTGGAAACTCGCAAGGATGATCCTGGCGTGGTAGTTGTTCAGGATCAGCCCTTGTTTCTGGCGAGTACAGGATTGAGCGAAAAAGGACGCAACGCCGTACAACTTGTCAGGTCCATTCCACCCCAAGAAGGCAAACGGTACACCTAATATTTCCATTCCCAGGAAGCGCTCGGCTTTCACCTAAAAAGGAGAAACACGATGGCCGCTGAAAAAGATACGGCACTGGATCCGGGAACGGACCCGAACTGGCCAAGAGATGTGGACGCTCGGTTGAAACGCCTGGGCGGCGCCACAATCGAAGTCACCGTCGAACTGGGCCGCACAAAAATGCCGCTCGAGGAAATCCTGAGTGCCGAACCGGGTCACGTGATCGAAACGGAAAAACTCAGCGGAATGCCGTTGGACATTCTGGTGAACGGCTCACTGTTTGGCCTGGGTGAAATCATCGTCATCGGAGACAATCTTGCAGTCCGTGTGACCGACCTGATAGAGCCGGAATAGCCCAGACTCACCACTTGCCCTGAACCCCGGAATCCAACTGTCCCTGAATGAGGAGCAGCACGATGGCTACGGAAAATACCGCTGAAACATCCGGAAGAATTGTACGGTCGGTGTCTCTTGAAGACGCGCCGCTAACTGGATCATCGCAGCCGTGGAAGCCCAATACACTCGTAGCCCGATCGGGAATCAACCCCATCGAGATGCATCTGGGCCAAAAGGATGAGGCGGCCGAAAAGGAAAAACGGTCCTCTGCCTACCTCCCCGAACCCGGAATGGTCCTAATTCAGGCCGGTGAATTCAAAATGGGTTCCGACGAAGGCGGCAAGGACGAAAGTCCAGAACACACTGTTCTGCTCAATGCTTTTTGGATTGATCAGTATCCCGTCACCAATGCACAATACAAAGCCTTCGTGGATGACACAGATCGAGAGCCGCAGCCCTGGGCCAAAGCTGGCTATCCACTAGAGAAGGCGCGTCATCCCGCCACCGATGTCAGTTGGGAAGATGCCAAAGCCTTTGCTGCCTGGGCAGGAAAGCGTCTGCCCACAGAAGCCGAATGGGAGAAAGCCGCCAGGGGTACGCAGGGCCGGACCTATCCGTATGGGGATGCTTTCCGTAGGGACAACATCAATTCCAGCAACGACTACAGCGGCACAACACCCGTGGA
>Ga0114999_10000337_pt1 | contig 69954 bp, 65 predicted proteins | sample ArcticOcean_MG_C_3_FD_89820 | JGI IMG/M metagenome (GOLD analysis project Ga0114999, IMG submission 89820) | Marine microbial communities from western Arctic Ocean - ArcticOcean_MG_CB8_126 | ecosystem: Environmental > Aquatic > Marine > Oceanic | place: Arctic Ocean: Canada Basin | collected...
ATGGCTGTTGCCGGTTCTTCTGCGGGTGCGCCTTTCGAAGCGCCTGGGTCGTTGGTCGCGATCGTTCCGGAGTCTTCATGCCGGTCACTGATGTCATCTTGCGCGGCTCGTTCGTCCGGTTCTGAAGTCAGCCAGCGAGTGATCGTCGTTCTGAGATGGTCGCGTCCAAACCGGTTGGTCGTCGACATGATCTGCAGGGTCATCTGGTCGTCGATGATGATGGCCTCCTCCACCTGCCGCAGGGCCGCCAGGCGGGCCCCGCCGGAGAGTTTGTCTGCTTTGGTCAGCACAATATGCAGCGGTAATCGGGCCGATCGACACCAATCCATGAGGGCAATATCGAACGCAGTCAGCGGATGACGAATGTCCATCAAGAGCACGACCCCAGCGAGGCTTTGACGGTTTCGCAGATAGTCGTCGATGTGCTGTTCCCAGTCGTTCTTTACGCCGCGCGAAACACGTGCGTAACCGTAACCGGGCAGATCGACGAGTCGACGGTCACTGCGCGTACCAGCGCTGACGGCAAAGAAGTTGATCGTCTGGGTTCGGCCCGGCGTGCGACTGGTGCGGGCGAGACTTCTGAATCCGGTCAGATAATTGATTGCCGAGGACTTGCCCGCGTTCGATCGTCCGGCAAAAGCGACTTCCGAGCCAATGTCGGGTGGGCACTCGGTCAGGCGCGTCGCGCTGAGGAGAAACCGTGCAGACGCCGGGTTCATAGGTCGCGGGCGCGCAAGAAAGCGCACGCGGTTGATGGACGGTTGCCTTCCCGGGGGCGTTGGTAGCGGATAGTCATGGGGAAGAGCGCGTTAGGGCGAGGCGGGTTCACGGAAAAGAGGTCACCGGAGAAAGGAGATTCAAAGGTCGGGTTGCCCCATCGGGCGGCTGCAGTCGCAGAAACGGGCGCTTGCAATCCACGCCCGCTGAGGGGGCCGCATGCAGGGCGATTCGGGCCTTTTCCCTGTGCGCTGCGTGCGGTTATATGACGCGCCGCGTGCTGTTATAAGAAGCACGCCTATTGTATATAATGCGCCGGTCTTTTCACCCGCCTGGATCAATTACATGTATAGCTGCATCGAATCGGCCTCCAATCGCCATGTCGAGGGCCGCCCCGCCCTGGGACTTGGCAGAATCTGCATGCTCATCGCATTGCTGATTGCAGGGCCTGCATTTGCGGAGGGTGATGCAGCCAGCGGGCAGGGCAAGGTCGCCATCTGTTCAGCGTGCCACGGCGCGGACGGGAATAGCATTCTTGGCATGTATCCGAGCCTTGCTGGCCAGAACGAGCGATATCTGGTCAAGCAGATGAGGGAGCTCAAATCTGGAATACGGCCGGCACCCATGATGACCGGCATGATGAACACGCTTGGCGATCAGGACATCGAAGATGTCGCGGCGTTCTATGCGTCCCAGGCGTCGAAAGTTGGCGGCGCGAAGGCAGATCTGGTTCCGCTCGGCGAGCAGATCTATCGCGCGGGCATCGCCCGCAAGAAGATCACGGCTTGCACGGCTTGCCATTCGCCAACGGGGAACGGCAATTCTGCGGCGGGATTCCCGACACTGGCAGGCCAGTGGCCCGAGTACACCGCGGTCCAGTTGAAGGCGTTTCGCACCGGCGAGCGCAGCAATGACGGCGATGCCAGAATGATGCGGGATGTGGCGATGGATCTGTCAGATCCGGAGATCGAAGCGCTTGCGAGCTATATCCACGGTTTGCACTAACGGCCGTTAGGCTTTGCCGGCGCGCCTGACGCCAGCCCCACTCTACCTGTTTGCACGCGGTTTGAGTGTCTGCGGCTCACCTGGCCGCCTGGCGCACTTGTCCGATGCCGCCGCGGCGAGGCATGAGTGGGTCACGATGGATTTGAACCCACGGACTGAAACGGCGTCCAATACTCCTCGGGCCTCGTCCGACCTTGACCCTACCGCGACTGGTTGTCGAACGCGAAATTCCCGTTCAATATTGCGGTGGCAAACTTGGAGGACGCTCCCAGGCTGGCCCCAAGTGCATTCGATGCCCGAGAGAATTGCCCGAAAGAACTGCCCGAAAGACGCTTGAAGAATAGATAGGAGACGACATGATGCCGCATGAGCAACTGATTCGAGCGGGCAGCAGACGCGTTCTGCCGCTTCTTCTGCCCGCGGTCGCAGCCATATGCCTCGTCCTTGGTGCGGCCACGTTCGGGTCACCGGCACTGTACGTTGAAGGCACCCACTACGTTCTGTTGCCCGTGCCGATTACGCCGGCCGACGCCGATCGCATTGAGGTCACCGAGTATTTCTCGTACACATGTTCGCATTGTCGCGACTTCGACCCGGTCATGGAATCCTGGTCTTCAAAGCTGCCATCCGACGTAGTTTTCAAGCGCACCCCTGCGATTTGGCACCCATCCCACAAGATTCTCGCCCAAGCTTACTTTGCGGCCGATGCACTGAATGTCCTGGGCAAAATTCACCCGCGTTTGTTTGTTGCCATCCAGGATGAGCGTCGCCGGTTCGCGAAGCCCGAAGACATGGCGCGCTTTTTCAGTGAACAGGGGGTCGACCCGGTCGACTTTCAGAAGGTGTTTCAGTCTTTTGGCGTTGATCGAAACGTGCGCCAGGCGGATGCGCACGGCAAAGCCTACAAGGCACGTGGCGTGCCGACGCTGATTGTTAATGGCAAGTACCGCATCGAGAGCGGCATGACGAGCAGCAATGCAAGCATGCTCAAAATCGTAGATTTCCTGGTCGAAAAAGAACGCACGGACCGTTAGTCGCGGCGATCATTGCAGGTTCAAAAAGAGGGTGGGGACTCGCGGCGGTACGGGGATGCACCACCACGGTCGCCAGGAAAATCGGAGATTTGCGTGGAAACCGACGCCCAGGAATTGTCAGGCTGACAATGTTGGGACGAGAACCAGCTGGATGTCGCAAACGGGGATTTTGACTGTGGAGTGCGTCGACCGTCGCCTCAGAGGGCGTTAGTCGACCAACATCTCATCGGCTGATTCATTGACCCGACGTTTCAGTTCTTTGCCCGGCTTGAAATGAGGTACGTACTTGGCTGGTTTGTAGATGCCGACTTCGCCGGTCTTTGGGTTTCGGACCGTTCTGGATCGGCGATAGTGATTTGAAAACGTGCCGAAGCCGCGTATCTCGATGCGCTCGCCAGCGGCAAGGGTCTCCGCCATCAACTCCAGCATGGTGTCGACCGCGAGGTCCACATCCCGGGGGGTTAGCTGGCTAAGTTGATCACTCATCCGGTTGATCAGCTCAGACTTGTTCATGCGTGATCAGAACCTTGTTTGGCCGGGCGACAAGGCCATGATACGAACTTTTATCGATATATCAATATCTTATGGGGGGTTACTAAAGTAAATCTTGAATATGGCCCGGAATTGAATCCCCCGTGTGATGCGAATAGAATTCGCCATGGCGATATTTGGCGACACATCCCCGATGTGCACCCAGTATAACCGCGCCTGCCTGCCACACCCAAAACCTAAGTCTCTTCCTTCCTCTTTGCTTGGAGTGCTGTATGGCAACCATCCTGGATGACGTTTCGCGTACGTTCGCTGAATACCTCCTGATCCCCCGGCTTACCCGAAAGGGACAGCGCACGGCTGATGTGGATCTGTCGACGCCGGTTTCTGCCGTGGAGAAAGGTAGCGATGCCCGTTTTCGCATCAATTCGCCGGTAGTCTCGGCTTGTATGCAGTCGGTTTCGGGGACAAAACTGTCAATTGCTCTTGCGCGACAGGGAGGACTCAGCTTTGTGTTTTGCTCGCAGCCGATCCACTCGCAGGTGGAGATGGTGAGGCAGGTGAAGGCGCACAAGGCGGGGTTTGTACAAAGCGATTCGAACACGACCCCGGATGCCTCGGTCGATGAGCTGGTCGCCCTGATGCGGCGCACGGGTCATTCGACCGTGCCGGTCACGAGGGATGGGTCCGCCAGTGGCGAGTTGCTTGGCTTGATCACGGACAAGGATTTCTGGGAGTACGAGGACGACCTCACTCGGCCGGTGCGGGAACACATGACGCCGATAGAAAACGTGATCTTCGGCAACGAGGGTCTGAGCCTGCGCGAAGCAAACCAGCTCCTGCATCAGCACAAGAAAGACTGCTTGCCGATTCTCAACACGGACGGATGCCTGACGGCGCTCGTATTCAAGAAAGACTATGAGGACCATCGTCGCCACCCGATGGAACTGCTCGATGAGTCCAAGCGCTTGTGCGTTGGCGCAGCAATCAATACGCACGACTACAAAACGCGTGTTCCGGCGTTGGTCGAAGCTGGCGCGGATGCGCTGTGTTTCGACTCGTCAGATGGATTCACCGAGTACCAGGCGGATGGAATTCGTTGGATCCGTGAGACCTTCGGTGATCGCGTTGGCATCGGTGGCGGTAACGTGGTTTCTGCCGAAGGCTTTGACTATCTGATCGAGAGCGGACTCGACTTCGTTAAGGTGGGCATGGGTGGTGGCTCCATCTGTATCACTCGTGAACAAAAGGGGGTGGGTCGCGGGCAAGCGTCGGCGCTGATGGATGTCGCAGAACGGCGCGACGCCTATTACGCGGAGACCGGAAGGTACATTCCTATCTGCTCGGATGGCGGGCTGACCAATGACACGCAGATCGTCATTGCGCTCGCGATGGGTGCGGACTTCGTCATGATGGGCCGGTACTTTGCGATGACCGAGGAGAGTCCGACGCCAAAGACAGCGATTAATGGCCAGATCTACAAGCCATACTGGGGCGAGGGAACACGACGCGCTCAAAACTGGCAGCGATATGAAGATGCGATGGCAACCCGTGAGTTGATCTTTGAAGAGGGCGTCGACGCGTATGTACCGCTCGTCGGCAGTCTGTCAGAGGTGCTTGAGACGACGCTCTACAAACTCAAGAGTTCGATGGTTAACGTGGGCGCCGATACACTGGCTGAGTTTCGCGAGCAGTCTATTCTGACATTGGTATCTGAGCAGTCGATTGTTGAGGGCGGCACCTCGAGCGTCTTTCAGTTCACGAGCAATCGCGAGCTTGATCCGGGTTGGGGCAAGCAATAGCGGTGTAGGGATGCACCGCCATTTTCTGCAAGCTTCTTTTCTGCAGAACATGCGAGGTTTGTTTACAAGCCGACTCCCAAGAATTGTCAGGATGACAATTTGGGGACAGGAACTAGCTCCTCGACGGTCGCGATGCATGCATTCGGCCGGGACGGTGTTTATAATCCGCGTCCCTGACGTCCGTGGTGCCAGGCATGTTGTGCTAGGGCCTCTGTCTCCCGTTCCGAGGGGTCGAAGGCGCACCGCAGCGACACCGAGGCGGAAAATGAGAATCCCAAGGGGTGAAGACGTGAAGAGATACCGATTCCTGTTGCTGGCGGCGGTCGCCTTTCTGGTGCCGACACACCTGACCTTTGCAACGGACCTGGGCGCGATTGCGGAGCGCCTCCAGCGCGCTGGCGATGTGTGTATAGCGGGTGACGGTTGTGCCGGCGTCGCGGTCCAGACAACTGCCGCGTCGGGTGCGTCTGCGGGCGGTCCTGAAGGCATTTACAAAGGCACCTGCTCAACGTGTCACGACCTGGGCGTTGCCGGAGCGCCGCGACTGGGCGACAGCATTGCCTGGGCGCCGTGCATCGAAGCGGGCATGGATTCGCTATACGGTAATTCGATGAATGGGCTGAACGCGATGCCGCCCAAGGGGCTATGTATGACCTGTTCGGCTGAAGAACTTCAGGCCGTGGTGGACTACATGGTAGACACCTTAAAGTAGCCCGGCGAGGGGGTCGGGTGCCCCGTTCAGGTTACTGATACTAAGTAGTGATCGGACGGCTGCGGCAGTGCATGTGCATCCTCTTCTCTCCCCTTCTCTCCCTTCTTCCTGAGTGTTGATCTTCTGCGTTACCCCCGCGCGGCGCGATGACGGTCACAACAGTCGCTCGCGATCGAGCCGTCTATAGCTGATTGCTTCGGTCAGGTGGGTGGTCTCAATCGCGGGCGAGTCCGCGATGTCTGCAATCGTCCGCGCGACTTTTAGTATCTTGTAATACCCGCGCATGCTGAGTCCGAGGTGCTCCATAGCCGTCTTTAACAACGACTGGTCTCGGTGATGGAGCGCGCAATGGTCGGCGATGGCGGCGCCCGCAAGCCGCCCGTTGAGGACGCCCTGACGCGTCAGCTGCGCGTCCCGCGCCCGCTGAACCGCAGTCACGATCTTCACGTGGGAATGGTTCGCCTGGGAGACGTGCGCACGGGTTTGCGCGCCGCGGGAAGTCGATTCAGACGTCCCCGGTGCTGGCGCATCGGTGCTACGTTCATCCTCTGGCGCGTCATTGGCAAGCCTGTCATCGGACGGCCGTGGCGCGATGTCGTCAAAGGCAAGCCGCGGCACGTAAATGTGCATATCAATGCGGTCCAGCAGAGGGCCGGAGAGTTTGCTCCGATAGGCGCGGACCCGCTCGTCGGTGCACTGGCAACGGTCGCCCTTGTCGCCGTAATACCCGCACGGGCAGGGGTTCATGGCGGCGATCAACTGGAAGTCTGCGGGATAACAAACATGGTACCGGGCGCGACTGATGATCACGTTGCCGCTCTCCAGCGGCTCTCGTAGAACTTCGAGCACCTGGCGCGAGAACTCTGGGAGCTCATCCATAAACAGGACTCCCTGGTGGGCGAGCGAGACCTCGCCGGGGGTTGGTGACTGGCCGCCCCCGACGATTGCGGCGGCAGATGCCGAATGGTGCGGATTGCGAAAGGGTCGACGTCCCCACGTGCCGGCATTGATCGGTTGTCGTGAAAGCGACTGAATGGCCGCGATCTGGATCGCCTGCTCGGGGTTGGCCGGAGGCAAAAGAGTGGGCAATCGGGCGGCGAGCATGGTTTTGCCTGACCCGGGCGGGCCGACCATCAGCAAGTTGTGGCCGCCTGCTGCGGCGATGCCGAGTGCCCGTTTGCCGTGTTGCTGGGCGTGAATGTCGTCGAGTGAAAGGGTGCCGCTCGGGTCGTCGCCCGGCGCGCGGTGAGGCGCGGCCACGCGGCGGACAGGCGCGAGTTCCTGCTCACCCTTCATCATGCGGGCGATATCGAGAAGGTGATCCGCGGCGACGATGCGCTCGCTGTCCATCAGTCGTGCTTCCGGGGCGTTTCCGGTTGGAATCACGAGGGTTCGATGCGTTCGAGTGCTCGCAATCGCGGCGGAAATAACCCCTCGGATGGCGCGAATATCGCCTTCTAGTCCCAACTCGCCGACAAACTCGTAGGCCGACAGTTCGGCGCTTATTTGTCCGGTCGCGGCGAGCATGGCCACGGCGATGGCGAGATCGTAGCGGCCGCCGGTCTTGGACAAGTCAGCGGGCGCGAGGTTGATGGTGTAGACCCGTGCCGGGTACTCGAAACCGGATGAGACGATTGCGGCTCGAACCCGTTCGCGGCTTTCACTGCCATCTCGGCCAGACCAACCAATGTTGTGCGCGGCAAGCCACCGGCAACATGGACCTCGACCCTGACGAGAGGGGACTCGATTCCCTGTTCTGCACGAGTCAGTGTGACGGCGAAAGACATGCGTGCAGGCTTCCCGATATTCCAGTTGGGGCCATTGTGAACTGCCGCTACCGCCAGGAATGTAGGACATGTGCGGTCGTCCGTGTGCGAAGTTGCCGTCCTCGACCTGTCATGGAATCGATCGGCGCACCAAAGTGGCTCGAACAACAACTCGTGTGCGCCGCGTTGGTGCGAGCATGACATCCCCTGTTCCGCCTCATGACCTTTAAAGCGTTGTTTCATATGCTAATAGCTGAGTTGGCACAGACGATGCTCCATGGTGCAAGCGCATCAAGTGCTGATCTCGCGATTGCATCACGGAGCGCACGCTTCTATCGTAACGGCGCTGGCAGCCTTTCATGGAACTAAAGCAATATGCCGCGTTCAGTTCCCTGCGCGACAGCGCGGTAATCCGGCACCGTGAAATGCAGTTAGGCTTCCGTGATCATTTATTGGGTATGGGAAGAGTGAGAACGTGAACAGACTCGCGGTATGTTTGATAGGTAGCAGCCCGCTCGCCGGGGCCGTAACGGCGTCTGCGGTTGAGTTGGGTGACAATGTCACTCTGGCGGCGGACTATGTCTGGCGGGGCAAGTCGCAGACCGATGAAGAGGCGACGATTCAGGGTGGCTTTGACCTGACGTCCGAATCGGGTTTTTACGGTGGAATCTGGGCGTCGAACGTTGGCTTCGATGGCTCCATTGAAGTCGATTATGTGGTCGGCATTGGCAATAGCATCACTGAGAGCGTGAGTTATGACATCCACTACGTTCACTATGATTATCCAAACCAGCCAGAACGGCAGCCAAACTCGGATTTCGAGGAAATCGACTTTAGCCTGACCCTTGCGGGCGTGACGGGTGGCGTTGCTTATTCCAATGACTTCTCGGGGGAGACCGGTACCGCCACTTATCTCTATCTTGACCTCGACCTGTCTTTGCCCAACGAGTTCGGCCTGACATTTCACTATGGCGCCCAGGATATTGATGCCGGCGGGCGACTACGACGAGTAGTCGATTTCGGTGAGCAAGAGCCTGTTTGATGCGGATTTCTCGGCGGGTTGGCATGACACGGATCTCTCCAAGCAGGAGTGCGGCGGCAAGATCTGCGAGGCACGGGTGGTTTTTGCAGTGTCGAAGTCCCTATAGCGAGGCGATAATCAGCAGGTTCGTTGCGGTGCAGCAGGTCGGCTGAGCGGTCGGCGCACCGAGTTTGAAAAACTGGCCTGATTAACTACCCCCGCAAGGGGTGACAAGGAGCGACAAGACATGAAATTGGTCACAGCAATTATCAAGCCGTTCAAGCTGGACGATGTGCGGGAAGCTCTGTCTGAGATTTCGGTCCAGGGCATGACCGTGACAGAGGTCAAGGGATTTGGCCGTCAGAAGGGTCATACGGAGCTCTATCGCGGTGCTGAGTACGTAGTGGATTTCCTACCCAAGGTGAAAATCGAGGTCGCAGTTTCGGATGAGAACCTGGACGCGATCATCGAAGCACTCACAGGTGCTGCCAACACGGGCAAGGTCGGCGACGGCAAGATCTTTGTAACTACCCTCGATGATGTCATTCGCATCCGGACGGGTGAGACCGGCTCAGAGGCGGTCTGATCGCATCGGGTCGGACGACGGTGCGCGGGTGACTTGACGCCCGTCGTCGTTGGTCTATATATCTAAGGGGCAGCAACGAAGCTGTCCTTGAGACGTTCGACCCGACGATTGAGCGTTGTGAGTTAACTATGAACGAACAAGGAGGTTCGCCATGGCAGTAGCAGAGACGAATAAGGCTGTGCGCAAGACAGCTAAAGCCAAGGGACACCCGGACGACGAGGACGTTGTCCGCACGGTGAATTCCCGTAGCCGTGGGCGGCAACAACTTGCGGAAGATGTTGATGCCTATCTGGCAGACGGCGGTGTAGTGACGAGCATCGATCCCCACGTCACCGCGGATCCACCGACCAAACCGGTGTCACAGTACGGTGGACGACCGATCTGACTGACCCGTTGGTCCATGCGGATCTCCACGGTCTTCCCGGATCGATCGTGACCCGCACTCAACAGGCGCCAATATCGGTTGCATCCTCGATCCCGATGCGCAGGGGTGAACGGGCGTGAAATTCGATCCTGCCAACAGGGACGAGATGTGCCTTGCGTGTGCGTTGGTGGAGAGTCCGGTGGCAAACGTAGATAATCCGGTTCCGAAGATCAGCCAGCACCGAGAGGGGCCCCGGACCGGGCGTTATGAGATACAGAAGCACACGCGGCGGCGTTGACGGACTGCCCTTTGTCGACGCGGTCACTATGGGGCTGGGTACCGACGGCGGCTTGCTGGTACCGGCACGCATTCCTGACGTGCGCGACGCGATGCAAGATTGGTCAGAGCTAGGTTACGCTGATCTTGCGGTCGAGATCATCGGTCTGTACGTCGACGATATTTCGGACGAAGCGCTGCGATCGATCATCGACCGCAGCTACGCGACGTTTGATGATCCCGCCGTGACCCCGCTACGGACGGTCGGCGATATCCATGTGCTTGAGCTTTTTCACGGTCCCACGCTCGCCTTCAAAGACGTTGCCCTGCAATTCCTTGGCAATGTCTTTGAGCACATTCTGGCGGATCGTGACGAGACCCTGAACATTCTGGGTGCGACGAGCGGCGACACGGGCAGCGCGGCCATCGCGGGCGTCAAGGGACGCGAAAACATCAACATTTTCATCATGTTTCCGGATGGTAAGACGAGCCCATCACAGGAATTGCAGATGACGACGGTGCCGGACGCCAACGTCCACGCCCTGGCGCTGCGCGGCAGTTTTGATGACTGCCAGGCGATTTTGAAAGGCACCTTTGGCGACCTCGCCTTCAAAGAGCGGTTCCGTCTGGCTGCGGTCAATTCCGTTAACTGGGCGCGCATCGTTGCGCAAATCGTGTACTATTTTTCGGCTTATTTTCAACTTGGCGCGCCGAGGGCGTTCAATGTTGCAGTGCCGACAGGAAATTTCGGCAACATCTTCGCCGCTTATCTTGCGCGGCAAATGGGCCTGCCAATACATCGGCTGATACTGGCAACCAATGGCAACGACATCCTGTCGACGTTTTTCAACACCGGTGTTTACCGTCGCGGTGAAGTACAGTTCAGCCTGTCACCGGCGATGGACATCCAGGTTTCCAGTAATTTCGAGCGCTACCTCTACTACTGTCAGGACGCGGATCCGGTGCGGGTTCACCAATTCATGGAGTCGTTTGCCAAGAGCGGGGAGGCGTCGCTCGCGTTCAACACGCGACGCTTCGATGAGGCTTTTCTGGCGGCGTCTGCCTCGGACGAACAGACACTGCAAACGCTCACGCACTACTTCGAACGCCATGATTACCTGATGGACCCGCACACCGCCGTCGGTGTATCGGTTGCTGCACGGTTCGACGACGGACTGCCGCTTGTTTGTGTAGCGACCGCCCACCCTGCGAAGTTCGGCGACGTCATCCAGCCAGCACTCCCCGAGGCTGACGTCTCGCATCCTACGATCGATGGGCTGGCCGGCCTGCCCACCCGCAAGACCACGCTCGAGGCGGATGTCGATGCGATCAAGACCGTGATCGAAGAGCGGCAAGCGCTCTAACTCTGGTTCTTGTCCCAAAATTGTCATCCTGACAATTCTTGGGAGTCGGTTTGCAAGCAAACCGCGCTAAGCCTCCAACCCGCCAGGTCAGTGACTTGCTGTGTCGGGCGCCTGCGCGATCCCGGCGATCGCGCCCGGCAGGTCGCGGATGTCGGTGATCGTCGCACCGGGTTCTGACGCGCCTCGCGGCTTTGCCCTGCTGTTCATCCAAACCGTCCGCATGCCGATAGCGCTCGCGGCGTCGATGTCCAGAACTGGATCGTCGCCGACATAGACCACAGACTCTGGCCCGACGCCGGTTTCGCGGAGTGCTTGTAAAAAGAGATCAGGCGCGGGCTTCGGTAGCCCGACTTCCTCCGCGCTAAAGCCGAAGGAGAAGATGTCGTTGAGCCCGAGTCGGGAGATATCGGCGTTGCCGTTTGAGAGGGCACCGAGAATGTAACTGCCTGACAGAGCGCGCAATGTGTCGAGCGCCCCGGGGAAAAAATCGATGGTGTTGCGCGCCGTCAGGAACACTTCGATGGCGTGGTGTGAGACCGCCTCCGCGTGGTCGATGCCACTGCGACGTACCGCCTCCTCGATGATGCGCCGGCGCATTTCGGTGATCCGGTGCGCGAGATCTGGTTCTCGGGCAAGCAGGTCGCCCCGGAGTTCCCGCATCTCATCGATGGTGTACTGCAGAGATGGAACTTCTGACTGCAACCAGTTGGCGAGTATCTGCTCGGCTCGAATGATGATGGGCTTCACCGCCCACAGTGTGTCGTCCAGATCAAAGGCAATTACTTTAATATCGATGGAGGCGTCTCCGGCGGTTCAAGGCTCGTCGGGCTTGGTTTTACGACGCGCCCGCGGGTGCGCGGCGTCGTAGACCTGGGCGAGGTGCTGGAAGTTGAGATGCGTGTAGATCTGCGTCGTTGAGATGTCCGCGTGCCCCAACAGTTCCTGTACGCCGCGCAGGTCACCACTTGATTCAAGGAGATGGCTTGCAAAAGAGTGTCGCAGCATGTGTGGGTGAACGCGTCCGGGTAGCCCCTTTTGTTGGTTCCAGTGCTGCAGGCGCATCTGCACAGACCGCACAGAAATTCGATTGCCGCGGTCGCTGGTAAAGAGTGCGGTTGATTCGGTCTTGGCGTGATCGGGCCGCACATCCAGCCACCGTCTCAATGCGGATGCTGCGACCTTGCCGACCGGCAACACGCGCACCTTGCGCCGCTTTCCCGTGACGCGAATGGTGCGCTCGGACAAAGACAGGTCGGCGACGTCGGTGCCCGTGAGTTCGCTGACGCGCAAGCCCGACGAATAGAGAAGCTCGAAGATCGCGGCATCACGTATCTGGTGCCACGCATCCGGCGTCCCCGACAAAAGCTGCGCAACCTGATCCGCGTCTAGCGTCCGCGGGAGTTTTCGGGCAGATTTCGGCGCGGTGATGCCGTCTGCCGGGTTGATGCTCGCGAGGCCCTCGCGCGCGAGGTATCGGTAAAAGCTGCGGATCGACGACAGACGTCGCGCCAGGCTCTTGCCGGCGAGGCCGCGATGGTGTTCCCGTGCCACGAACTGGCGGACATGGCCTGCGTTGACGTCGCGCCAGTCGGCGAGTGCGTGGCCCCGGCACCAGGTCGTAAAGGCGTGGAGGTCCCTTTGATAAGCGGTGACAGTGTGTTTGCTCAGTTGTCGCTCATCAGACAGGTGCACGATGAACCGCGCGACCGTCGTATCGCCGGTTGTTGTGTCGCCGGCTGTCTTGTCTCCGGCTGTCTTGTCGCGGGCGGGGGCGCCACTCATCAGGTCAGGTCGACGTAGCGGGGAAGCAGTCGAGCAAGGGCATCGGCGATAAACCGAATGAAGATGGTGCCCATTCCTGCATGAAAATAGTCAAGCGTGCCACTACCGATGGCGAGCAGGCCAATCAGGGCGTCTTCGCTAACGATGGGTACGACTGCGGCGGACTCGACCTTGTCGCTCGCGTGACGAAAGAGGAAATCGCGCGCGTCGCTGGCGAGGACGCCGAGGGTCGCCGTGGACGAATCGAGCATGTCACCCAGGTAAGGACGGGCGCTGCCGATCGAAATGTGTGAGGTGAAGTGATTGATCTGCTGCGGGTGTTCGCCGAAGAGGATGAGGCTGTATGCAGTGCAGTTAAACTCAGTGTCCATGTTGCCTTCGAGTGCGGCGAAGAAGCGCTCAGCGGTTTTGGCGTCAATCAGATCAAGAATCAGTTTACGGGATTTATTGTAGTTCTCGTTGTTGGTGGTTGCGGCGGCAATGATTTCTTCGAGTTGCTGATTGGACGTCTGTTCTCGCTTGCGGAAGAGCGCAAGTTGGCGCTCGACTAGTGAGATGGTGCCATGGGTGCCATGACGAATGCGCAGGCGACCGAGCAATTCGCTGCGGTCTTCAAAGAAGTCCGGTTGCCCTCGCAGGAATTCCTCCACCTGGTCAGCGTCGAGTTTAGCGGTCATTGTTACCTCTTGCAGCGTGTTGGGATGTGCTGGCCTCGTCGTTGTTGCCGTCGGTTCGAGTTTCCCTGGCGTCCGTTCAAATGTGCGTGCGACCTTCGTACACCTGGTTTGCCGGGCCCGTCATGTGTACGCAGGCGCTCGGCTTGCCGGACCATTGCACCGTCAGACTGCCGCCCGCGAGTTCCACGGTGACAGACTCGTCCAGATCGCCCGCGCGTCGTCCCGCGACGACAGCTGCGCAGGCCCCGGTGCCACAGGCAAGCGTCTCGCCAACTCCCCGTTCGAACACGCGCAGGCGAATGTGTTGGCGGTCGATGACCTGCATGAAGCCAACGTTGGCGCCCTCGGGAAATCGGCTGTGGCGCTCGATGAGGGGCCCGAGTGTCGCTACCGGCGCCGTGTCGACGTCGTCGACGCGCAGCACCGCGTGTGGGTTGCCCATCGAAACCGCGGCAATGGAGACGGTGCCGCACGGCATGGTGGCGTCGCACGCGTCGTCCTTCGGCGCAACGTTTAACGCGAGGTCGTAATGGGTTGCGGGCGCAGCCGCCTCAAAAGGAACGTCGCCTGGCGAGATGATGGGTTGACCCATGTTGACTGCCACGTTGCCGTCGCGTTCGAGTTTGCAGCTAATCTCACCGTTAATGGTCTGCAGCCGAATGAAGGTCCGCGTCGTGAGCCCCCGATCCCTGACGAACCGCAAAAGACAGCGCGCGCCATTGCCGCATTGCTGGGCTTCTGTGCCGTCTGCGTTATAGATGCGATAGAAGAAGTCGAGCTCCGGGTCCATCGGCGGCGACACCGTGAGGAGCTGATCGAAACCTACACCGAGGCGCCGGTCAGCGAGGACGCGAATCTGCAAGGGGGTCAGGTTGATCGACTGAGAGATCAGATCGACAACCGCAAAGTCGTTGCCCAGGCCGTGCATTTTGGTGAATCGTAACAACATGGTCTGGCGCCTGCGCCGGTTCGTTGAGTCCTTCTCGCCATTCAAACGCCTCGCGCAAGCGAACGTGAGCAATGAAGGATCGACTCGGTAACTGCTGTCCCGCAGCCTTATCGACAAGGCATTCTACCGCATGTTGCGAGCGGGAGGCCTAAGTTGTCAGGTCACTGGCGGCGCCAGCCGTTCACCGCGAAGCTGATCGTCGATCGTCTCGCGTTCACGAATGAGGTGGAAGTCGTCGCCCCGGACAAGTACCTCGGCAGCCCGGTTGCGACTGTTGTAGTTGGAACTCATCGCCATACCGTATGCGCCAGCCGACATGATCGCGAGCCCGTCGCCTTCGGTGAGCCGCAGTTTGCGGCCTCGCGCAATGAAATCACCGGTCTCACAGACAGGGCCGACAAGGTCATAAATCCTCTCCGGGCCGCTCCCCTGATGCAGGTTGTGGACCGCCTGCCAGGCATCGTAGAGGGCAGGTCTGATGAGGTCGTTCATCGCCGCGTCGATGATCGCGAAGTTCCCGGCCTCGGCGACCTTCAGGTACAGCACCTCCGTGACTAGTACGCCCGCGTTGGCTGCAATGTAGCGACCGGGTTCGAAGATAAGTGGCAGGTCACGCGCCCCGAGAGTCTGGGTCAGGGCGGATGCATACTCGTCAGTCGCCACCGGGGTCTCGTTCTTGTAGGTGACGCCAATACCGCCGCCCAGGTCCAGATGTTGCAGGTGAATGCCGCGGCGCTCAAGTTCATCGATGATCGGCAGCAGGCGCGTGAGTGCCTCCGCGAAGGGCTCAACCGAGAGGATTTGCGACCCGATGTGGCAGTCGATGCCGACGACCTCGAGGGCGGGCTCACGACTGGCAGCATCGTAGAGTTCGAGTGCGACGTCAGGTGTCACGCCGAATTTGGTTTCGCGCAGCCCGGTCGCGATGTAGGGGTGGGTTCCGGCGTCGACATCCGGGTTCACCCGAATCGAGATCGGGGCGCGGCTGCCGACTTCGGCCGCGACCTGCGTCACCGCGCGGAGCTCAGAGGCCGATTCGACGTTGAAGCACAGGATGTCCGCGTTGAGGGCCTGACGAATCTCGTCTCGGGTCTTGCCAACCCCTGAGAAGACCGTCTTGCGCGGGTCGCCGCCAGCACGCAAGACGCGGGTCAACTCTCCACCGGAGACGATGTCGAACCCGCAACCGATGCCCGCGAGGCGGTTGAGAATCGCGATGTTTGAATTGGCTTTGACCGCATAGCAAACGAGGGGTGCCCGGGCGAAGGGACGAGCGAACGCGGTCACCGCCTCAACCAACGCCGCGTCGGAGTAGACGAACGTGGGTGACCCGAACGTCGCCCTGATGCGCTCGAGCGGGACGCCTTCGGCATGCATTTCGCCGTCTTTGAAGTGGAAATGGTTCATTGGGTCAGGTTTGAGCTCGTCGTTTCGGCTGTCTTTTGGGGCGTCATCCCCCGGGGTAGTTGGAACGCACTGTCGCCACTGAGATTGGTCGCACGCTGGGGCGGCACGAGTGGCCCCTTTTGCCCGCATGCCGTCAGCAAAAACGTGAACAAAAGACAGAGTAGAATGCCAGGACGTCGCAACGTGCAAACCCTTAGATAAAATCGGTTGGCGATTGTGGCGGAAGCCGGGGCTAAATCAAAGCACCGCGATGTCGAGAACGGCGGCGGCCGCCGTGATCGGGGGCTACGGGCGTCTGTTGCGGCAGCGATGGGTGCCAGGGCCCTTCCGAAAAGAAACTAAACGAGATAGCGGCCATGGACGAGCGAGCGTTTCACGACAGGGTGGATGCCCTCTTCATGGCGATGGAAGATGCGCTCGATGATCTTGATCAGGATATCGACGTTGACAGCTCAGGTGGCATCCTCACGCTCGGGTTCCTCGATGGCTCGGCCATCATCTTTAGCAGACAGATTGCGGGGTTCGAAGTCTGGGTTGCAGCCCGCTCCGGGGGCTACCATTTGGCGCTATGCGGGCAGGACTTTCGCTGCGGAACGACAGATGAAGGGATGGGTGCGTTAACCAACCGCGTCATTGGGGAGCATCTCGGGACCGAGGTGAGCGTACTCTGACCGGGCCTTGATCCGGGCGACCCCTTCGCGCACCGCGCGCGCGACCTGCGCCGGCGCGGTCCCCCCGGTGTGGTCCCGTGCGGCAACTGATCCGTCGAGGGTCAGTACGTCGTAAACGTCCGGCTCGATCGCCTCCGATGCAGCGGTCAGTTCGGCGAGTGGCAGGTCTGACAAGTCAACCCCGAGTTCGATGCCGCGTGCAACCAGTTTGCCAACGATCTCGTGCGCGTCACGAAACGGCACGTGGCGCCGCACCAAGTAGTCCGCGAGGTCCGTTGCGGTGGCAAAGCCCTTCATCGTGGCCAAACGCATGGCCTGCCGATCAGGCACCATCGCCGGAATCAGATCGGCGAACGCGAGCAGTGACTGCTGGACCGTGTCGATCGCGTCGAAGAGAGGCTCTTTGTCTTCCTGATTGTCCTTGTTGTAGGTCAGCGGCTGGCCCTTCATGAGCGTGAGTAACGAAATGAGATGACCGAATACGCGCGCTGACTTGCCGCGCACCAGTTCGGGTACATCCGGGTTTTTCTTCTGCGGCATGATCGACGAACCGGTGCAGTATCGATCCGGCAACTCAACAAAGCCGATGAGCGGCGACGCCCACATGACCATTTCCTCAGCCATGCGCGACAGATGCATCATGATCATGCTGGCACAGGCGCTGAATTCGATGCCGAAATCGCGGTCGCTGACCGCGTCGAGCGAGTTGCGTGCGGGTCGGTCGAAACCAAGCAGATTTGCGGTCATGGCCTGGTCGATCGGATACGTGGTACCGGCGAGCGCGGCGGCACCGAGGGGCATGACGTTGACCCGCTTCCTTGCGTCCTGTAGCCGTTCGTAGTCGCGTTCGAGCATCTCCCCCCACGCGAGCAGGTGGTGGCCGAAGGTGATGGGCTGCGCGACCTGGAGGTGGGTGAAGCCCGGCATGATGGTCGCGGCTTCAGCCGCCGCGAGTCGCAGGATACCGGCTTGCACGCGCGTAATCTCGATGAGTATCTGGTCGATCGCACCGCGCAGGTAGAGCCGGATGTCGGTTGCAATCTGGTCGTTGCGAGAACGCCCGGTGTGCAGTTTTTTGCCAGCATCGCCAATCCGTTCAGTGAGCGCCGCCTCGATGTTCATGTGCACGTCTTCGAGACTGATCGACCAGGAAAACTGGCCGGCGCTGATGTCGGCACGAATCGCTTCAAGTCCGTCCACAATGCGCTCGCATTCGGCTCTGGTGATCACCGCCACGGCGGCGAGCATGGTGGCGTGGGCAATGGAGCCGTCGATATCGACGTCGGCCAGTCGCTGATCGAAAGTAACCGATGCGGTGAAAGCTTCAACGAAGGCGTCGGTCGCTTCCTGAAAGCGGCCCTGCCAGGGTTTTTTCGTGTCTGGCATGGGTAACTCCCGCCAATTGAGGGCGCCGATTATATCAGTTCGCCTGACCAATCGACGTCGGCAAGGCGGGTGCCAGCCCGTCGGCGGGCGGTTTTTCCGGTCGGAGTTACGTGCATATAGTCGTTACAATGCATGCCTCCCGTGCGGATTGCCGCAGACTGAACATGACTGACAGTATGTCCGCCCCCGCAACCCCTGCACCGCGTGCCACGGACGAGGACGATCTCTTCCTTCCGGACCTCTGCAACGCCCAGAGCATTCTGTTCGCTGTGCTGGTCACCGAGTTGATGTGCATCGTGCTGACACTGGTGCAGTCGTCGCCAGTGGCGTTCGATTGGTCGGCGCTCGGCCTGACGTCCATGTTCGTGCAATGGATTGTCCTGTCTTCCGCGGGCCTGCTTTGCAATGTGCGGCCCCTGATGCAGGGCATGTCGGTATTGCGCACGACACTGATCGGTTACGTGGTGATTCTGGCGATCACCGGCGTGTACAGCGCAATTGCGGAGTGGATCATGCTGCAGGATGAAATCTGGAGCATCCACAACAGTGCGGCGATCTTTCGCAATCTGCTTGTCAGCGGCGTCCTCATCGGCATTGCGTTTCGCTACCTGTACCTGCAGCACCAGTTGCGGCGCAAGGAACAAGCCGAGCTGAACTCCCGAATTCAGGCGCTGCAGTCGCGCATCCGCCCGCACTTTCTCTTCAACAGCATGAACATCATCGCGAGTTTGATCAGCGTTGATCCGGAGACGGCCGAGGAAGTCGTCGAAGATCTCTCTATGTTGTTTCGGGCGAGCCTGGGTGACATGAGCGACGAGCCGGTAAAGCTGTCCGAGGAACTCGACCTGTGTGAAAAGTATATCCACATCGAATCCCTGCGGCTCGATGATCGATTGCAGGTCGAGTGGGACATCGACGTCGACACTGAACTGGTGCGCATCCCGATGTTGACGCTGCAACCGTTGCTGGAGAACGCCATCTATCACGGCATTCAACCGCTGCCCGAAGGCGGCACCGTGGTTGTGCGGGCCTCGGTTGACGACGGTCAGATGCGCCTTAGCGTCGAAAACCCGGTCGGGGCAGGTGAACAGGCCGGCTCACACGGCAATCGCATGGCGCTGGACAATACCCGCAAGCGTCTGGAAGCGATTTACGGGCCGTCGGCGTCTGTTGTTTCGCGGCCCTCGGCGACGACCTATCTGACGACAGTCAGCTATCCTTTACAGCAGACGCGCTAGCAGCCTCTCACGGTGCCGGATTGTCGCGCTGTCGGGCAGGGAACGCCGCAGCATATTGCTTCAGTTCCGTGAAAGCCCTGCAAAAGATTGTTCAAAGGTGTGATTTGTGGGTCACAAATCCATGGAATTTGTCCCTCTGATCTGCCCAGAGTGTGCTGTGCGTCGCAGTTTTAGACGGTGGAATGAGTACCTTAGCGTTCATGGAGTGTCTGCACTCCAACGAGTTTTGCCACGACAGACATTAAGACAAGTCAGAGGTCAGTGAAATGAAGGTACTGGTAGTCGATGACGAGAAACTTGCGCGCGAACGATTAAGTCGAATGGTTGGCACGGTAAGCGGATACGAGGTCATCGGAGAGGCCGGCCACGGAGAGGAAGCAATCCGCCAGACGATGTGTCTGGAACCGGACATCGTGCTGCTGGATATTCGCATGCCTGGGATGGATGGCATCGAAGCGGGCGGCAAGCTTGCGCAATTGCTGTCGCCCCCTGCAGTGATCTACTGCACCGCTTTCGGTGAGCACGCGTTGGACGCGATTGATGTCAACGCTGCCGGATACCTCCTTAAACCTGTCCGCCGGGACGGGTTGATGGAGACGCTGGCAAAAATCGGAAGGGTCAATAAGGTACAGCGGCGCACGGTGACTGGAGAGGATGAGGATGCTGCGCATGCGCGGACCCACATCAGCGCCAAAACCCGGCGCGGCATCGAGCTCATCCCGCTGAACCAGATTCGTTTCTTTCAGGCCGATCACAAATACGTGACGGTACGGCAGACAAGGGTGAGGTATTGATCGACGATACGCTGCGCGATCTCGAGGACGAATTCGCGGACCGCGTTGTGCGCATTCATCGCAATGCGCTTGCCATGATGGATCATCTGGAAGCATTGGAGCGGGACCCGCGCGGTCATTACCAGGTGCGCATGCGCGGTGTGGAAGAGAAGCTGGATGTTTCGCGGCGCCATGTCTCAGGGCTGCGTCGACTCGTCCAGAGCTTGTAAGAACGGGAGGTGGGTGCCATAACCGGCGCCCGCAAGCCGCGGCGCGACGTACTGACTGGACCCAGGCGCACATAGCTCTCGGCACAAAAAAGGCGGGTCAACCCGCCTTTTTTGTGCTTGTTGTTTCGGGGTACAGCCGTTAAGTTATTGGCCGAAAAAAGGCCACCAGAAGAGCAGACACGCGTGAGTCCGCGAGTGAAAATCGGTACCCGGCGCAGTCAGCTCGCGTTGTGGCAGGCAAACTTTGTGGCCGACGCGTTGACGCGCCGGGGAATCAGCCACGAGATCATCGGCATTACAACGACCGGGGACGCCAACCAAACCTCACCGCTCAGCAAGATTGGTGGCAAAGGTGTCTTCGTCAAAGAGATAGAAGCTGCTTTGCTGGCTGGCGAGATAGACCTCGCTGTGCACTCCATGAAAGATGTGCCGATGTCACTTCCGGATGGTCTGACGATGGGTGCCGTTTGCGTGCGGGAAAACCCGTTTGACGCATTTGTTGCCGACGCTGCAAGTCCCGGTGCCACGCTTGACGTCCTCGGCGATGGTGCGCGGATAGGCACATCGAGTCTTCGGCGGCGCAAGCAATTGGCGGCGTTGTATCCCAACCTCGAGTATCAGGATATCCGCGGTAACGTCGACACCCGACTCAGGAAGCTCGACGACGGCGGGTTCGACGGCATCATCCTCGCAGTTGCAGCGTTGAAGCGATTGGACCTCGGTGCGCGGATTTCTGAAGAACTCGACCAAACGCGCTGTATCCCCGCAATCGGTCAGGGAGCCGTTGGCATCGAGTGTCGGGACGAGCCGCAATCGCTCGCCCTCATTGAAGCGCTGAACGACACGGACACGGCGATTTGTGTGCAGGCGGAAAGGGCTGTTGGTAGAGCGCTCGGCGCCACCTGCGATGTCCCACTTGGTGCGTACGCGACCGTTTCTGGTGACACGCTCAGCCTTACGGGTTACCTGGGTCTGAATGGCAGTGGACCGGTGCGGGCGAGGGTATCGGGGAGGCGCGGTGACGGCGATGACCTTGGCGCTGCGCTCGCCCGGCAGTTAATGGCAAGCGACGCGCCGTGAAGGTTGTGCTGACCCGGCCGCCGGGGTTGAGTGAGACCCTGGCCGCGCGACTTGAACGTCTGCCCGGTATTGATCGGGTCATCATGATGCCGCTTGTCGACATTGAACCGATTCCCGCCCGGTGGGTCCGGGTCTCAGACGTCCCGTTACGAGGGCGCTACACCAAGGTGGTTTTTGTGAGCCGGCATGCCGCGCTCTTCGGTTCAGCGACCGCGCGCGGTGAGGCGGCTGAGAATGCCCGGTACTTTGGGGTTGGGCGCGCCACGGCAGAACTGCTCGCCGCCGCAGGTATAGAAGCGACGTCGCCTGCGCGCGCTGGCAGCGATGGATTAGCGTCGCTGATGCAGTCGGCGGTCGGCGACGAGGTCCTGATCGTCCGTGGGGAAGGTGGGCGGGAGCAGTTGGCGCGTGACCTTGCGTCCCGGGGTGCTAATGTTACTTACCTTGAAGTCTACCGGCGGATAACGCGCGAGCTGTCGGCGGACGAGCGCGAGACGCTCGAGTGCGCGGCAGTTGCCGGCGCTGTCGCGGTGGTCTACAACATCGGAGCCGTCGAGGCGCTGGGCACCCGGTTGAGTTCAGAAGGCAAACTCTCATTGCGGCTTCTGGCGGTGTCCGAGCGCATCAGTGACAGGGCCGCAAAGTTTGGTTTTAACCGGATTGCGCAGAGCGATGACGTCACCGACGACGCTGTGGTCAGCACCTTTCAGTGTATGACCGCGCCTGGGCAGTTACAGGAGTGAGCGAATGAGTGATCGAACGCCCACAACGGGGGACCCTGACACGCTGGATGAGCGCCTGGAGGCTGCGTTCGGCGAATTTGAGGAGACTGGGCCCGCGAGCGATGCCACAAATGGGGCTCCGATGGCAGCACAGGAGCAGGAGCCCCACGGTGCCAGGGTCGATGGAGACGATAGCCCCGATGAAGTCGCGTCTGTGCGTAATGACCCGCCGACGGAAAAGCAAGGCGCGAGCCCGGCGTCAGGATCAGGTCGGCTGCTCGCAAGTGCCGCGCTGCTGGTTGCGCTGATCGCGATGGCCGCTGGCGCTGCGGCGGGGTATCTCGCCTGGCGTCAGGAAACGGTGATCGCTGCCGGCGCGGCGAGCGCGTCGGCGGACGCCGGGCGTCTGGCGCGCGAGCTCACAGCGAACGATCAGGCGGTGGCGCAATTGCGCAGCGAAGTCGAGAGCCTGACAAAGCAACTCGAGGCGAAGGCTGACGGCTATCGGGATCAACTGGTGGCACTGCGCGGCGAACTTGATGCAAATAAAGGCACGTCCAGTCAGGACTGGTTGCTTGCAGAGGTCGAGTATCTGATTCGGCTCGCGAATCAACGGGTGCGTATGGAGCGTGACGGTCCCGGCGCGGTCGCCATGTTGCTCGCGGCGGACAACATCCTGAAGGATGCCGAGAATCTCACGGCCTTTGATCTGCGAGAGGCGGTCGCGACGGACCTTACGGCCCTCCGGCTCGCGGGGACTGTCGATGTTGAGGGCGTCTATCTGGAATTGTCAGCGTTGCGGCGCGGGATCCGTGGACTACAACAACGCGAGATGGTGTTCCAGCCGAAGGCGGAGCTTTCATCGCCACTTCCGGACCCGGCGGCGACATTCGTGGATTGGTTGTGGCATGGCGCCTCGACGGCGGCCACACGCCTGACCCAACTCGTGGACTTCCGCCGCGGCGAGCACATTGATCCGATCCTGCCCCCCGGTCAGGAAGCCTATCTGCGCCAGAATCTGCGTCTTAAGCTACAGATGGCGCAACTAGCGCTGCTGGATGGCAACCAGCCTGTCTACACAATGAGCCTTGACGAAGCCGAAGCCTGGGTGTCGCGCCATTTTGATCCATTGCACCCGGTGACCGTGGGCATCGTGGAACGGCTGGGTGCGTTGCGGGATGCCCCGGTTGCGGCGAAGTTGCCGGACATATCCGGATCGCTTGACGCGGTTCGAGCGCGAATGGCGAGGTTTCACGAGGCGCCACCCGTGGTCGGGCCACCACCACCATGAGACGAGCGCTGATCTGGCTCAGCCTGACCCTCGCACTGGCGGTCTACATCGGCACGCTGGTTGCGCGGGATCCCGGCTACGTCCTGATTGCCTATGACGGCGCGAGTGTGCAGACGGGCTTGTGGGTGATGCTGCTAATGCTGGTCGTGACCTTTGCCCTTGCGTATGCGCTGTTGCGACTGCTCCGGGTACTCGCGAATTCGACCACCGTATTCGATGGATGGCGCGGCGCGCGTCGCTTGCGACGAGGTGCCGAGATGACGCGCCGTGGGCTTTTGTACTTTCAGGAGGGTGATCTTGAACGGGCTGAGAAGTTTCTGGTCGCCGGCGCCGGCCATGGTGGCAATGCGATCGTCAATTTCCTGACCGCCGCCAAGGCCGCGAACCTGCGCGGGGATCACATGGCGCGCGCGTCGCTTATGGCGCAGGCACGGGCCCAGGCGGGCGAACAACAAGCCGTGTGGATCGCGGAGGCTGAGATGGCGCTGACGCGCGGCGACTTTGAGTCAGTACCGGGCATTCTCGTTCGGGCGAAACAGCATCCGTTTGTCGTGCGCATGATAGCCGATGCGTACGAGGGCAGCGGCGACGTCGAGTCGCTCGTCGACTTGCTGTCGCGCCTTCGGACAATTGACCCGGCGCGTGCTGAGCGGTTGGAAGTGAGCGCTGGTTGTGCCGCGCTACAACGGTGTGCCTCAGCCGATGCGGCGAAGGCAATCTATAAGCAACTCAACAACAAACAGTCTGAACCGATCGTGCTTGCCTATGCTGCGTCGCTACGCAGACTGCGCGAAGAGGACATCGCAGAAAAGACCCTGCGCGAGGCAATTGAGCACCATCTGTCCCCGCGCCTTTTGTCTGCGTATGCGGAAATGGGGCGAGAAACCCTCGCTGTGAGAATGAAAACGGCGACCGGGTGGGCGCGGCGTCATCCCGGTGATGCCGCGGTGCTCGCGTGCGCAGGCCGGATCGCGGTGGTGGGTTCGCAGCTTGAACAAGCCGAGCAGTACCTTGAGCGGAGTCTGAAAGTCAGGCCGACTTCGATTGTGTATCGGGCGCTCGGCGAGGTTTCCGGACTTGCTGGCGACTACGAGAGAAGCAGCGAGATGTTGCGGTTGGCGCTATCAGAAGGCGATGGATCTGCAACCAGAGAATCGACAGTCGACTAGTCTGCAAGCTGGCGACAAAAGCGCAGGCTCCGTTAACGTGATTGCGGGCTGATGTCTGCGATGCTGAAACGTGCAGGAGCGCGTTTCAGCAGCCCATGAGTGCGATTGCCCGGACGCGTCGGCGGACGGTTTTACTTCCTGGGGGCGTACGAGAAGACGTCGCTTGTCATATTCCGCTCCGGCATGCCGCGTGCGACAAATGCGTCGAAAACCGCGTAGACCATGCCGGGACTGCCGCTGACAATAACGTTGGTGTGGGTGAGGTCCGACAGGTCCTCGAGCGCAATGTCGCCAACAAGTCCGGTACGCCCCTCCCATGTGGGCGACTGCTCGGGTTCGCTGACGACCGGGACAAAGTGGAAGTCGGTGAACTTGCGGGCCCAGCCCTCACAAGTCTCGGTGAGGTACAGATCCGCATCCACCAGGACACCCCAGTAGAGTGCGATGGGTTGATCGAGGGCGAAGCCCGCCAGGTGCTCGATGATGCTGTGCATCTGCGTGATGCCGGTGCTCGCTGCGATCAGCACGATCGGGTTGCCCGGAGCCGTCTCAACCACGCAATCGCCTTTCGGCAATTGAATCGTCAGATCAGAATGGTCATCGAGTAAGGCTTCAATCACGGTCGAGTCGTCGGAGTCTGGGGTCGGCTTGATGTGCAACTCGACACCGCCGGTTCGTGCAGGCGGACTTGCGATCGAGAACGGGCAATGCTTGCCATCTGGCAAAATGATCTCAAGGTACTGGCCGGCACTGAATGTGACATCCACGTTGGCGGGGAAGTCGAGAATGACGCGGCGCGTGTCGCTATTGAAGTAGCTTATGTGTGCGATGGGGCACGTCAGTTCGATTGACATCCGAGGGCCTGACTGTTCGCTGGTGGTTGTAGCTTAACGCCATTTATCGATGGGCGGATCTGCGGGTGCCGGCCGCCCTGCTGCACGGTTGGTGCGCGGCGACACACCCTGATAGTTGTGTTAGCTGCGTTTCATCGACGAGAAAAACTCTTCGTTTGTCTTGCTGTTCTTCATGCGATCCAGCAGGAATTCGATAGCCGCGAGATCATCCATCTCATGCAGGATTTTTCGTAGGATCCAGACCTTTTGCAGGTCATCGTCTGTCATCAGCAAGTCCTCTCGGCGCGTTCCAGAACGACGAATATTAATCGCGGGAAAAACCCGTTTCTCCGAGATTCGTCGTTCAAGATGCAATTCAAGGTTGCCTGTTCCCTTGAACTCCTCATAGATGACCTCGTCCATCTTGGAGCCTGTGTCAATCAGACAGGTGGCAATGATGGTCAGGCTTCCGCCCTCTTCGATATTTCGGGCAGCCCCGAAGAACCGTTTGGGACGCTCGAGCGCGTGTGCATCGATGCCACCGGTCAGTACTTTGCCCGACGCCGGTATAACGGTGTTGTACGCTCGCGCGAGGCGCGTGATGGAGTCGAGCATAATGACGACGTCCGTCTTGTGCTCGACCAGGCGCTTGGCTTTCTCGATGACCATCTCGCTTACCTGAACGTGGCGTGATGGTGGCTCATCAAACGTGCTGGCAACCACCTCACCGTTGACCATGCGCTGCATCTCCGTGACTTCCTCCGGGCGCTCGTCGATCAGCAGCACGATCAGGTGGCACTCAGGATTGTTGCGGATGACCGATTGCGCAATGTTTTGCAGGATCAGTGTCTTTCCGGCTTTGGGTGGTGACACGATGAGACCGCGCTGGCCCTTGCCGATTGGTGACGTCAGATCGATGATTCGAGACGTGAGATCCTCGGTACTGCCGTTGCCGCCTTCAAGACAAAGCGGGTTGTCAGGAAAGAGGGGCGTCAGATTTTCAAACAGAATCTTGTTCTTGGACTCTGCCGGGTCGGCGAAGTTGATCAGGTCGACCTTGAGTAACGCGAAGTATCGCTCACTGTCCTTGGGTGGCCTGATCTTGCCGGAAACCGTGTCGCCAGTTCGCAAATTGAAGCGGCGAATCTGACTGGGCGAGACGTAAATGTCGTCGGGGCCAGCGAGATAGGATGAGTCGGGTGATCGCAGAAAGCCGAAGCCGTCCTGCAGGATCTCCAGTGTACCGTCACCATAGATCGCCTCGCCGTCCTTGGCGTGTTTACGCAGAACGTTTGCGATGATCTCTTGCTTGCGAGATCGGCCAAGGTTCTCCATGCCTTGGATGCCCATTTCCTGGGCAATTTCGAGGAGTTCGGGAATCGGTTTGGTTTTGAGATCGGTCAGGTTCATTGGGTCACTACAGGTTTTTAAGCAGGTTAAATGCGATAGCGCGTCACGCGGGGAGGCGGTCGGCGGCGACCATCGGGATTGAGAACTTTATAGAAAGTGGTCGTTCTGTCCGGAAGCGGTTCTGGTTGAAATTGATTCTAAGAATTTGTGGAGCAGCTTTTGAAGACCGTTCTGAAACTGATCGGGTGGATCGGTTTCGCGCTGCTTCGTTTTCAGATGCATGTGGTTTCCGAGCTCACGGCGCTTAGCCTACTTGGCGTAGACCGTGACCGTCTTACATGCATTTCGCGGCGACGCGCGGGGCTTACACTCGTCTGTTGCACCCGGTCTCGGCACGCTACCAAATAATCTGTCAAACGCGCTGCTAAAACCCGATGCCAAAATGAGGCTGCTATTCGGCTTTTGATTCTGAGGACAGCTGGTTTTTGAAAAGCTGATCTTTCGGAAAAGCTGGTATTTTTGAACTGGTATTTCGGACTAGCTGCTTGGGCGGACGTGGAAATCTGACTTGCTTCGAGAGTCTGCCGCTCTTCCGATTCGGCTATTCTGGGCCATCGCTGGAGCGATACTTCTGGTCAACCGCCCTGGGTCAGCACGGTTGCGCCAGCATATTCGAACGGTTCACTTCGGCTAGTTCGTTCGGAGAGGCTGCGGCTCTGATTCTGAAACTGGCGCTCGCAGATCTACTTTTGCTTGATCTCGGTGCCCGTCTTCGCGGCTCAACTTGCTCGAGCGCGTTTGAAAAATGATCTCTTTTGGGTAGCTTGTCAACCGCTTTTTCGTGAGGTCCCGCTCCCCGCGGCGCGTTTGGCGCAGACCTGGGCCCATGTCCTCAAGCCCGGGGAGCGTGACTGACGACCGTGTTGGGGGGCGAATGTCAGCCCGATCCCCGTCTGGCGGATGCAGGCGGACTGTTGTCGTCTCAGGCCGCCTTCGCCGGTCAAACGTTGCTATCGAGAAACGCGGTCAGTTGGGACTTCGACAGTGCGCCAACTTTCATCGCCTCGACATTACCGTCCTTAAACAACATGAGCGTTGGGATGCCTTTGATTTGGTACTTCTTGGGCGTATTCATGTTGGCATCGATGTCTAGTTTGCACACCTTCATCTTGCCGTTGTACTCGGAGGCGATCTCCTCAAGGACCGGCGCGATCGCCTTACAAGGGCCGCACCACTCTGCCCAGTAGTCAACGAGCACAGGGACATCGGATCCCAATACTTCGCTTTCGAAATTGTCGTCAGTTACGTGGTTGATATCAGACATGTCATCTCCAGGGAGGGAAGTGGACGCCTCTTTAAGGCGCGAGGCGTTTGCCGGTTGCAAGGTCGTAAAAGCTGCCGGTCCGCAAATGGGAACACGCGGGGTGCCATCTAAATTCGTTGCCGCGAGCGGAATTCTACAGGTGCTGCCGAGGCGAGCACCTGTGCGCCCACTCGATATGCGAAGTGCGGATATGCGAAGTGCCGGTATCCTAGTTCGGTCGGGGCGTCTGCACAAGATGATTCCTGGGCACTGGTCGATTCGCGTGATGTCGGCGGCCGGTCTGAACTGCGAGCGGGTCACGTATGCCCTGCCGGGTGTGGTTGTCACCCGCTAGCCAGAAGCTGCGCTGCTCGCTTGGCGAAGTAGGTCAGAACACCGTCTGCCCCCGCACGTTTGATGCCGACCAGGGACTCCAGGATGACTTTTTCATCGAGCCAGCCGTTCTCGATGGCCGCCATGTGCATCGCGTATTCGCCGCTGACTTGATAGACCATGGTCGGGACTCTGAACTCGTCTTTGACGCGGCGCACGATATCGAGATAGGGCATGCCCGGTTTGACCATGACCATGTCGGCGCCCTCCTCCAAATCCAGCGCGATCTCACTCAGCGCTTCGTTGGAATTTGCCGGGTCCATCTGGTAGGTCTCTTTGCTGCCCCCGCCCAGGTTCCCGGCCGACCCGACAGCGTCGCGAAATGGCCCATAGTAGGCAGATGCGTACTTCGCCGAGTACGCCATTATTTTGGTATTGACGAAGCCGCCATCTTCTAGGGCACTGCGTATCGCCCCGATGCGGCCGTCCATCATGTCTGATGGTGCAATAACATCCACGCCGGCTTGCGCCTGTGACATCGCCTGTCTGACCAGCGTTTCAACGGAGATATCGTTAGCGACGTAGCCACTGTCGTCCAGAATGCCGTCCTGCCCATGGGTCGTGAACGGGTCAAGGGCAACGTCGATGATGACGCCGAGGTCCGGATGTGCAGCCTTGAGCGCGCTGATCGCGCGCTGGGCAAGGCCGTCTGGATTGAATGACTCCGCGCCCGTCAGGGATTTTTTCTCAATCGTTACCACCGGGAAGAGTGCGATCAGATTGACCCCCAGCGACTTCAATTCGTTGGCCTCATTGATCAAGCGATCGATGGTCATGCGCTCTATTCCGGGCATGCTGGGGACAGCTTCTACCCGGTCGGTGCCCTCAATGACGAACACTGGATAGATGAGATCGGCCGGTGTCAGGAGGGTCTCGCGCATGAGATCGCGCATGAAGTCGTCGGTGCGCATTCGGCGCATGCGGGTGCGGGGAAACTGTCGTGCCATGTCGGCGTCCGGTCGCTAGCAAAGGGGGATTATACGTTCGTGAGTGGCGCGCCGCCCGCGTGGTTTGGTTGACGGTCGCCCATGAACATGGTGGACTCGATCTGATCCACACACGAGGCTTGGCCATGAAATTCGGAATCTTTTACGAACATCAACTCCCTAAGCCCTGGGACGAAGGGCTTGAGCAGAAACTGTTTCAGGATGCACTGGAACAAGTAGAGCTTGCAGATCGTCTTGGCGTCGACTTTGCGTGGGAAGTTGAGCACCACTTCCTGGAGGAGTACTCGCATTCCTCGTCGCCTGAGATCTTCCTGGCGGCGGCGTCGCAGCGGACCAAGAACATTCGGCTTGGGCACGGCATTCGACAGGTCATCACCAACTACAACCACCCGGCGCGTACGGCCGAGTGTATCGCGACATTGGATCTTGTCTCCAACGGGCGTGTTGAATTCGGCACCGGTGAGAGTTCAGCGATTCTTGAACTCGGTGGATTCGATATCCCCGTCGACAGCAAGCGTGATCAATATCTCGAAGCGGTCGAGCAGGTCGCGAACATGCTTGCGATGGATCCTTATCCTGGCTATGAGGGAAAGTACTTTTCCATGCCCTGCCGCAACATTGTTCCCAAGTCTGTGCAGAAACCGCATCCGCCGTTGTGGGTAGCGTGTTCCAATCGCGAGACCATCAAAATGGCGGCCCGACTCGGTATCGGCGCCCTGACGTTCGCGTTTGTGGACCCGGCTGAGGCAAAGCACTGGGTCGATGAGTACTACAGCATCATCAAAAGCGATCAGTGTGTGCCGATCGGCCATGCCGTCAACGCGAACATTTGCATGGTGACCAGCTTCTCGCTGCATCAGGACCGGGAGGTCGCGGTCAAGCGTGGGTTAGAGGGCTTCGATTTCTTTGGCTACGCGCTGGGTTCGCTCTACGGTTTTGGCGAACACAAGCCAGGGCGCACGGACATTTTCAAGCAGTTTCAGGCGATACGTAAGCAGCAGTTGGAAGCAAGTCCGCTCGATATCACGCAGTCCCTGTCCGGGGCCCGGGGTGGAATCGGCACGCCGGAGGATATGCGGGGCCATCTGCGCAAGTTCTCGGAGGTGGGTGTCGACCAGGTGACCTTCATTCAGCAGGCAGGCAATAACAAGCATGAGCACATCTGTGACTCGCTGGAGTTGTTTGCGGCCGAAGTAATGGGTGAGTTCAAAGAAAAGGAAGTCGAGCGCGAACGCCAGAAAGCCGAAGAACTGGCGCCCTTTATCGAAGCGGCGATGAAGCGCAAGAAATACATGCAACAACTGCGGGACGACGATATTCCGATTTTTCCGGCGCTCGGACGCGCGGTTGCCGAAGGCACCTGAGTCGGGCCGAATCCGCCGAGGCTCGCAAGCGCGTACCCGCCCTCCCGGAATGGAGTTTCTGGGACGGGAACTAGTTCTTGTCCCAAAATTGTCATCCTGACAATTCCTGGGGAGTCGGTTTGCAAGCAAACCTCGCCTTTCCTTCAGAAAAGAGGCCTTCAGAAAAGAGGCCTTCAGAAAAATGGGGGTGCATCCCGCACCGCACGCCAGTTCCTGTCCCAGAACGGTGTTCTGGGACACTAGCCCGTAGAGCGGGCGTCGATCTCCTCATTGAGGGCTAACCACTCTTCTTCCAGGTCGGCGATCGCGTTGTCAAGGCTGCTTTGCTCGCGCAGCAGATCCTGCAACCGGTCCCGCTCAGCCTGGTCGCCGAGGTCGAGCGCTGCGGCCGCGAGCGCGGTCGCGTCTTTCTTCTTCACGAGGCGAGCGATTCGAACTTCGAGCGTTCGTGAGCGGGTTTCGAGTTCCCGGATGGCCTTGCGCGATGCGCGTGTCGCTTTGCCGCGAGGCTTCACGTCCGCGCTCGTTGTGTCGCTTGCCGCACTCCTCGACCTGGTTGACTTCGACGCGGGTTCCGATGTCGGGTCCGCCCGGGTTTTGCGCGCGTTTGGGCCACTTGTGCGTTTGACCACCTCATCGCGATAACTACCGAGGTCGCCGTCGTAGGTGTGCACATTGCCGCCCACAACACGGAAGAGTTCATCAACCGTGTTGCGTAGCAAATGACGGTCGTGCGAGATGACAACGAGTGCCCCCTCGTACGACTGCAACGCGGTCGTGAGCGCCTGACGCATGTCGATATCCAGGTGGTTGGTTGGCTCATCCATCAGCAACAGATTGGGCGCGAGCGCGGTGATCAGCGCGAGTGTGAGCCGTGCTTTCTCGCCGCCGGAGAAGCTTGAGACGGGTGCCAAAACCTTGTCGCCATGGAAGTTGAAGCCACCGAGGAAATTGCGAATCTCCTGTTCGCGTTTGCCGTGCATCAGCGCCTGCATTTGTGAAAACGCGGATCGGTCAAGTTCCAGTTCGTCAACCTGATGCTGGGAGAAATAGCCGATCTCGGTGTGCAGCCCGATATTGCGGGTGCCGTCCAGCAACGGTAACTCGCCGGCCAGGGTCCGTATGAGTGTTGATTTACCGGCCCCGTTGACCCCGAGCAGGCCGATCCGGTCACCCGGGTGAATCGACATCTCAACGTCTGTCAGAACCGGCGCGTCGCCGTCGGCGCCTTCTTCGCCGGCATAGCCGAGGGTCGCGTCCCGGAGTTGCATGAGCGGGTCGGAAATCCGGTCGGCGTTCGCAAACCTGAAGCTGAATGGCGTGTCGATGTGGGCCGGGGCGATGAGCTCCATGCGTTCGAGTGCCTTGATTCGGCTCTGCGCCTGGCGTGCCTTCGACGCCTTGGCGCGAAAACGGCGAACGAAATCCTGCATGTGACTGATTTCGAGTTGTTGTTTTCGGAAGCTCGCCTGATGCTCGGCGAGCCGTTGCGCCTTGTGCAACTCGTAGGCGGCATAGTTGCCGTTGGTCAGGGTAATAGTCGAATGCTCGATGCTAGCGATCTGGTCCACCGTTTCGTCGAGAAACTCGCGGTCGTGCGAGATCAGCACCAGGGTTCCCGGGTACCGGGTGATCCAATTGGAGAGCCAGACGATCGCGTCGAGGTCCAGGTGGTTGGTCGGCTCATCGAGTAGCAGCACGTCGGACGGCGACATGAGTGTTTGTGCTAGATTCAGGCGGATTCGCCAGCCCCCCGAGAAAGCCGCGTAAGGCTGTGAGAACTCGGTTTCGTCAAAGCCGAGACCGACGAGTAGTTGCTCGGCACGGGCGTTGGCGGTGTATCCGTCAATGTCCGCGAGTTGTTCGTGCAACGACGCGAGCCGGCTGTAGTCCTCATCCACCTGGGCCTTGTCGATCGCGCGGTTGACCGCTGTCAGTCTCTCGTCGCCCGCCTTGACGAATTCAAGTGCGGCCTGGCCGCTCGCTGCCACTTCTTGTGCCATGTGGGCAACGTTTAGACGCATGGCCAGCGACAGGTCGCCACGTTCTGGCGGAAGTGTGCCAAGCAGCATCTGGAACAGGCTGGATTTGCCTGACCCGTTGGCGCCGATCAGACCGACCTTGCGGCCCTGGTAGATCACCATCGAGACGTCTGTAAAGAGCTGCAGAGCGCCCCGATAGAGGGCGACGTTGTTGAATTTGATCACGATGGTTGTTGCGACGAACGGGCCGGGGATTGTACCAGTGCGGCCTGTCGACGCGAGGGTGTGTAGCGCTGATATCTGCCGTGAGTGGCGGCCACGGGACAGGCAGGCTATTCTGCGGAGGATCGGAGACCGGAAACGTTACAAATGTTAAAGCTCGTCGTTTTAGTGGTAGTCGTTGCCTGCATCGCACGCTTTTTCATCAAGGGTCCGGATGATCAACCCCTCGTGTCGTTGGACGATTTGCTGCCAGCGACTGAAGACGCTGCGCCAATGGTGCCGACGGCCGTGTACAAATGGCAGGACGAGGCGGGATCCTGGCATTTTTCGAATCGATCGGAAGACGCCCCGCCCGGTGCCGAAGTTGTCGCAATCGATGGTTCTAAGAACGTTGTCGACGCGGCACCAACGCCCGCGAGGTCGGCAGGTGCCGCGAAGGCCCCTGCCGATCATCAGTTTGCTGGTGCCGCAGGGCTCACCTCGGTGGCCCCGGAACAGCTCAATGAAATGATGCAGACGATCAACAATCTGCAGGAGACAGTTGATCAGCGCAAAGCTGACACTGATAAAGCACTCGGCCGATAGCAGCGTGTGAGATCCTTGCGGGCTGCCGGTGGGCGGGCCGTTTCATACGTCAGTGGATCTGCGTGCCGATTTGGCGATTGTAGGTCACGGTGGCACGATCCGATGAGCTGGTCTTCAAGCTGGAATCGGTCCGTCAGAACTTCTCCGAGCAAGGACAATGGCTCTCGAACTGCGTCACCGACACAGGTGGCGTGCGATGCAACGGATTGCAGTGCTGCGCAGCGGTCGTTGAATTCAAGGACCGCGTCAGTTGATTGCGCGAGGTATGGTAAATCGCCTCCAGTACCTGTGCGCCCAGACCACCGGTCGCGCGGGACTTGCGATCAAGCTCTGTGAACACCTCGAAATGCCCGGCCGAAATGTAATCTATCAGCACCTGGCAGAACGTGCGGATTCGATTTTCAAAGCGGGCAGTTGGCTGGTCGGGCACGGCGAGCGAGCAGTAGAGCGAAATGAGATGCTGGCGTTCTGTGAGCCAGGCACCTAGAACGGGGTTTCCTGAATTGGCGGTTTGGACTTCCTGTCGCATGGCGCACTTCCTTGAAATAGCGTTTCTGAGTCTGTCCTCAGAGCGTAGTTCAAGCGTGTGAATCCTCCAGTCGGGAAACGTCGTTCGCCGCCAACAGCGACGTCGTGCAGTTGCCCCAGGCGCTTCGTTTGGCAATGCGATGACGGCTGTACGCGTTGGCAGGTTGGAAAAGTGCTCTCGTGCACGCTTTCATTGTGATGAATTCTTTAGGTCGAGTTCTTTAGGTCGACGGCCTCAGCGCGCTCGCACCGAATCCACGATGATCGTCGTCATTTGTTTAACGCGGACGCGCGAGTTGGATCACGGCACCGGTGACGACGGCGGCGAAAGCGATGAAGGTCCAGGCCGGGATACTGAGCCCGAGAAAGGTCCAGACGACCTCCGCGCATGTGCCATCGCCGGCGAGGACTTTCTGGAGCACCTCGAGGAGCGGGAAGACGTCCAGCATGTAATCCAGGCTCGCGCCACAAGCGGGCACCTGATCTGCCGGAAGACTCTGCAGCCACACTTGCCTGCCGGCGACGCCGGCACCGGTCACACCGATTGCCGCGGTCAGTGCGGCGTATGTTCGAATGCCGGACGCCCCGGGGCCATGAATGGCTGCGACGAGCGCGACCGCACCCGCCGCGATCATCGCGACGCGCTGCATCATGCACATCGGGCAGGGTGCAAGGCCCATGCCGTACTCCATGTAGAGCGCGGTCGCCAACCCGGCCGCGCAGCCGAGGGCGATGAGGGCAAAAGTGATCCGCGAGTTTGGCAAGGACATCAGGTGATCCGAAAAATGGCGGGTGGACTATTATCTAAGAATGATCAATATGCAAAAAGTTCGCATGTCGCGTGAAACACAGGCTTTAGCCGTCGTTCGGATGCGCGTGAAAGTACTCGTGAAAGTGCTAGCAAAGGTGCTTGCACTCATCGGTACTCTGGCTTTGCCCCTGTCTTCCGGTGCTACCGAGGCGGAGGTTGCGAGGTACGTGTCAGTTGCCAGGGGTCTCGTCGTCAACTATGGCGAACCCTCCTTGAGCCGGCTGCATTATATGAAAGTGTCGCTGGACCTGCGTGTTAACAGTCGCCACGGCGTGACTGAGGTTGAGCGTCACATACCGCTGATCAAGGACGAACTGATCGGGTTCCTGAGTAGTCAGTCGCAGCGTGATGTGACGGACGGTCCAGCGAGGGAATCGTTGCGCCAGAATGCGCTCGCGCTGGTGCGCGCTGTGATCGAGCGCGAAGAAGGTGAGCCGTTTGTCGAAGACTTGCTTTGGACGAGCTTTGTCGTCCAGCGTTGATTGGCCGATAGCGAACCGCGGCAGGCGAGCCAAAGCCCATGCCCGCAACCCACAAGTAAATTGCTTCAGTCGTCGCGCCGGGTGTCCGCGAATGCGATGAGTTGCGGATAGAACGCCTCGAAATCGGTCTTGAGTTCAGTCGCCAGGGGCACAAACGCGTCATAGCCTTCGGCGAGTGGATTGGCCCGTGTCAGCCGCTGGCCCACGCCCCGCAAAGCACGGTCAACCCACACGGGGTCGCGATATGAGGCCATCGCGCCAGCGTCCCGCATGCCGCGATACATGCGACGGCCGCGGGCAGGCAGGAGATGTTCTGACTCGTCAAGCACGCTGAAGACCCGAGCGCTGAAGTCATCGAGCGCGCCCGAATGGAAATCCCGCCACGCGAGCGCCAGATAGTGGTCGAATATGATGTCAGTCATGATGCCGGCGTAGCGCCGGAAGCGAGGCTCGAATCGGCGCGCGGCCCCGCGCACGCATGGATGTTGGTCCGTGTAGGCATCGATCGCGCGGTGCAGTCGGATACCGCGCTCGACGTCCTCGTCGTAACGGCCGTTGATCCGTCCCTTGACCAGATCTCCGAGCAGAGCGCCGACGATCATCGATGGTGGTTCGCCCGCAAGATGAAAGTGGGCGAGAAAGTTCAACGCTCGCTGCTGCCCCCGCCTATTGACTTGAGCAGATCGGAATAGCCGCCTTGTAGATTGGCGAGATAGTCAGGCAACGGTGCAGACGGCGCTTCGTCGACGGTGTGCTGGTTGACGCGTGATGTTTCGGCGAGTTCGTCAAAGTGTTGCCGGACGGACGAATCGAGAGCGGCTGACCGAAAGTGGTCGCGATGTCTGCGGGCGAGATCGAGACCAAGGTCAATGAAATCGCGCCCCCCCTGCAAGTCCGCGAGCAGCTGTGCGGACGGTGTTGCAGTTGGGTCGTCGAGCTTCACTTGCTGCGCGGCGACAGCCGGCCCATAGACGGGCGGCTGGTGTCCATGATCCAACAAGGCAATGAGATCGGTCATCGCTGCGAGTGTCGCGCCGCCCCATTCCCGAATCGATCGCAAAATGTCGCCGTCGGTAAGCCGCAACTCGGGATCGCGCCCCCGATAGGCCGTTTGACGCATGTTGCTCGCGACCGCCCGGGATGCTGCGTCGTCCAGTGTGGGACTTGGGGTCAAAAGGCAATGGATAAGCAACGTGTCGAGAAAGCGAATCTGTGCTGCGTCGATACCGAGTGGCAAGTACGGATTGACATCGAGCAGGCGGACCTCAACGTACTCGACGCCCTCTTCCCACAGCGCGCGAAGCGCATTCTGACCTGATTTGGCGACCCGCTTGGCACGGATGGTCGTGTAGAACTCCGCTTCGGATTGCAGCACGGAGTCATTTATCTGCACGGGTGACGCGGGGTCTGTGCCGAAGCGCGAGTAGGGTGGGTGTTGTTGGCAGATCGCGCGTGTCAGTCGTTCGACGTAGTCCGGCAAGCTGTCGTAACTGATGTCGATCAGCCCTGCCTGGGTGCCGCTCTGATAACCCAGGTCACCGTTTCGAAGTGAGGTTGCATAGGGCTCAAAGAGCGTGGTGGCGGTCAGCTGTGCAAGATCGTGGTGCCGGCCCTGTACGAAATTTTCCGCCAACGCGGGCGATGCCCCGAAGAGGTAAAGCGGCAGCCACGACAGCCGGCGGAAGTTGCGCATCATATCGAAGTACCGCCGCGACCGGAATTCCTCCGGCGCCTCGGCGCTGGCCTCGAGCGTCTGCAATGCCGCAAAAAACTCGTGCGGGAATGAGACGTTGTAGTGAATCGCGCAGATCGTCTGCATAGCCCGACCGTAACGCTGGCTGAGACCAGATCGATAGGTCGTTTTCAGCCGGCCGATATTGGACGGGCCGTATTGGGCGAGCGGAATGCCCGCCTCGGCGGGTAGCAGACAGGGGATGCTGGCAGGCCACAACAGTTCATCGCCCAATTGGGCATAGACCGACTGGTGTATCTGCATCGCTGTGCCGAGGGTGTCCTCGAGCCGCTCACTGGCCGGGGTGATGAGTTCAAGTTGCGCCTCGCTGAAGTCGGTGGTAATCAGCGGATGGGTGAGCTTTGAGCCAAGGCCGCGCGGGTGCGGCGTCAGCGACAAATTGCCCTGGGCGTCGGTTCGGAGCGCTTCGCGCTCGATGCCTCGTGTAATGCGTGCGAGTGCTGCCCATACGTCGGGCGTGTTCAGGCGCTCGATATCAACGGCAGGGCGCGCTGGGGCTGACGAGGATGCCATCGTGTTCCCCTGTCCGCGTCTGCGAGATCGTCAGACCTGCGGTCCCGCTTCAGTAATCCCTGACGAGACGTCGAATTGCTCAAAGTTGGCAACAAACTGGGCTGACAGGTTCTGCGCCCGTACATCCCAGGCAGCGCTGTCGGCCCACGTGTCGCGAGGGTTGAGCAAGCCGCTGTCGACGCCCGGTACCGATGTGGGGATGGTCATGTTAAGGAAGGGTATATGAGCGGTCTGCGTGTCGCGCAGGACGCCCGATTGGATCGCGGCAACGATGGCCCGGGTAGTCGGGATCGAGAAGCGCTCGCCGCCCTTGCCGTACGGTCCACCGGTCCACCCGGTGTTCAGGAGATAGACCTGGGTGTCGAATGCGTCGATCCGCTTAATCAGGAGGTTCGCATAAACGCCTGCCGGGCGCGGAAAAAACGGCGCTCCGAAGCAGGTTGAGAATGTCGTTGCGATACCTGTGTCGCCGCCGGCCTCAGTAGATCCCACCCGCGCCGTGTAGCCGGACAGGAAATGATACGCCGCGGCTTCTTTTGAGAGGATCGACACGGGTGGCAGCACGCCAGACACATCGCAGGTGAGAAAGATGATTGCGCTAGGTTCTGCGCCACGATTGTCGAGGACCCTGCGCTCGATGTGCTCAAGCGGGTAGCAGGCTCGACCGTTCTCGGTAACGCTGGTGTCGTGATAGTCAGCAACCCGGGTGAACTCGTCGATCACGACGTTCTCGATGATCGAGCCAAAGCGAATCGCGTCCCAGATGACGGGTTCGTTCTTCTGCGTCAGGTCCACACACTTGGCGTAACAGCCGCCTTCGAAATTGAAAACCGTCCCTTCGCCCCAGCCATGCTCGTCGTCGCCGATCAGCATGCGGTCCGGGTCCGCCGAGAGCGTTGTCTTGCCCGTGCCGGACAGGCCGAAAAAGAGTGTGACGGAACCGTCTTCGCCGCTGTTGGCGGCACAGTGCATGGGGAGTACGTCCTTTGACGGCAGCAGGTAGTTTTGCACCGCAAACATCGATTTCTTCATCTCGCCGGCATACTTCATGCCTGCGAGCAGCACCTTGCGTTGAGCGAGATTGACGATGACAACACCGTCGCTGTGGGTGCCGTCGCGTTCCGGGTCACAGACGAAATTGGCAGCGTTGATGATCTGCCACACCGGTTTGGATGCCGGGTTGAATGGATCTGCGGCGATGAAGAGCGCCTGGCCGAACAGGTTGTGCCACGCGGTTTCGGTCGTGATGTTGACCGGCAGATAGTGCGCAGGATCCGCACCAACGTGCAGGTTTGCCACGTAGGTGTCGCGCTCACCGAGGCGCGCTTCAACGCGCCGCCACAGAGCGTCGAACTTTTTCTCCTCGAACGGTCGGTTGTTGGCTCCCCAATCGATGTCCGCTTCGGTCGACGATTCGCGGACGATGAACCGGTCCATCGGATGCCGTGAGGTGCGTTGGCCGGTATAGGTGACCAGCGCACCGTTGCTCGCGAGCTTCCCCTCGCCGTTCGCAATTGCAGCCTCAACCAACTGGGCGGCGCCAAGATCGGTAAAAGTCTTCACGGAATTGTCATCGTCGACTGCTTGCATGTCAGATCCTGTTAAAGGGGCACCGGCCCCCACATGGCTAGCCGGTACGCGATGTACCGGGGAGAGAATATTGAAAAGGTCGCTGTTTGTGAGTCACGGAAGTGGCGGCGCCGGGCTCTGTGTGTGCATCTGGTGGTCCCCCCTAAGGCTAAAGCAGAAGAGGTCTGGGGTGCATTTGAGTCACCTTGGATGGCGTGCACGGGGCGACCGGTGAGCGGGGTCTCGCGAAAACGGGAAATTATGCCAAAAGTAGCGCGATTGGAAAACAAAAAGAGACGCGACGCCGCATTTTCAGGGCGATCGGCCCATATCGTCTTTGAATCTGTGGATCGCACGGCGCTGTTTCTTGCTGGGTCGTTCCTCGCTGCGCACGGCGGCGCCGGCCGCGCGTCTCGCGTCACTGATTTCCTCGCGCTGTTTAAGACTGGCTTCAGTTTCACTATAGAGCAGTGCAGCCTCGTTCGCGCCACGTCGCTGATCCGACAATGCGGTCACAACGACCACTTTCTCATCGTAGCCCTGGCGAATGCGCAACTCCTCGCCGATTTTGAGTTCGCGCGATGGCTTCCCACGGGCCCCTGCCACATGCACCTTGCCGCCGACGATTGCGTCTTTCGCCTTGGCACGAGTCCGGAAAAAGCGCGCCGCCCACAACCATTTGTCGAGACGTACCTTTCCCATGGCCTGTCTGGGATCAATCATTGTTCTCATGATGGCGTCATAACGTGTGCATCATTGAAGGAACCGCCGTCTGGCGCGCGTTGAGCCGAGTCTATCGCATCCGTTCTCAATCTGGTGTTCAATTGCGCCTTCTCCAGGTACATCAGCTCGATACAAGAATGATCACAGACACAGTTGACGTGGAAGCGCTATGCGCGATCAGCCGGGATGCCGGACTTGCGATTCTCGAGGTCTACGCACGGGACGATTTGGGTGTGCAGCAAAAGTCAGACGACTCGCCGCTCACAGAAGCAGACCTCGCCGCGCATCGCATCATCGTTGAACGCCTGCCGGCGCTTGCGCCGGGCATACCGATTCTGTCCGAGGAGTCGGGCGGGATCACAGCCGAGGAGCGCATGGCGTGGACAACATACTGGCTGGTCGATCCGCTGGACGGCACCAAGGAGTTCATCAACAGAAACGGCGAATTCACGGTCAACATTGCGCTGATCGATAACGGCAAGCCGATCCTGGGCGTGGTTTATGTTCCGGTCACCGGCGTATATTATCTGGGCGACCAGCGCGGTGCGGGTGAAGCGGTCAGGATCAGTGACGGTAACCGGGTCCCAATCCGCGTACGCCCTGCGTCGCGACAGAAGATGGACATTGTTGCGAGCCGTCGACACGGCAGCGAAGCGCTCGAGGCGTGTCTTGCGCGACTGGGCCGCGAAGTGAGCGAGGTCAACACAAGGAGCATCGGCTCGTCGCTGAAGCTTTGCCTCGTGGCTTCAGGTGAGGCGGATCTGTATCCGCGGCTGGCGCCCACCAGTGAGTGGGACACAGCGGCCGCACAAGCGGTCGTTGAGGCGGCGGGCGGCACCGTCGTCGACGAGTCCTTCGCGGCGCTGCAATACAACACCAAGGAGAGTCTGCTTAACCCATTTTTCTATGTCATTGGCGATCGTTCTTTCGACTGGAAGTCGATCCTCGCCGATGGTACCAATCCAACCTGATCGGAGCCCAACTTATGGCGGATAAATCCAAGATTCCGGTGCCTGCACCGACGCCCGAAACCAAACACTTCTGGGAGGGGACGCGCGCAGGCGAACTCCGTCTTCAGCGGTGTGATGATTGCGCGCACGTCTACTTTCCACCGCGTCCATTCTGCCCGTCCTGCAGCGGTCGATCGGTCTCGGTGTTTGCGGCGAGCGGCCGCGCCACCTTGCATAGCTATGTCATCAATCAGCGCCCCCACCCGGCGTTTGATGGGCCCTATTCGATTGCGACAGTTGAGCTGGATGAGGGACCGCGGATGATGACCAACATCGTCGAGACGCCGCAAACACCTGAAGCATTGCAGCTCGATATGGCGCTTGAGGTGACCTATGAAGCGCTGAACGACGACATCACCCTGCCTTACTTCAAACCCTCAGGAGACGCCTGATGAAACCACGATCTATTGCTATTGTAGGTGCTTCAGAGACCACGGAACTCGGCAAGATTCCGGACGTCAGTCAGACGATGCTGCATGCGGATGCGGCGCTTAACGCAATGGCCGACTGCGGCATGACCGCGAAAGACATCGATGGCATCGCCACCGCGGGCGAGTCGCCGGTCAACCTGGCGCATTACCTCGGTATCACGCCAAAGTGGGTCGACGGCACCAGTGTCGGGGGCTGCTCATTCATGCTGCATGTTCGACATGCGGCATCGGCCATTAACGAGGGGTTGTGCGACACCATTCTCATCACGCACGGCGAGAGCGGCCGTTCCGGCGTTGGGCGCGGCGGCTTCGGCGGCGGCGGACGCAGCGATCCATCGTTGCCCGGCCAGTTTGAGTCGCCGTTTTGTGGCATGGGGCCGACGACCAACTTCACGCTGCCGTTCTTGCGCTTTATGAAAGAGACAGGGTGCACGCTGGAACAACTCGCCAATGTGGCCGTCGTGCAGCGCGAGTGGGCGGGTATGAGCCCGCGTGCGTCGTATCGGGATCCGATCACTGTGGACGATGTGCTGGATGCGAAGATGATTGCGTATCCGTTCACCAAGCTCTTGTGTTGCCTTGTGACTGATGGCGGCGGTGCGCTGATTCTTACCGCTGCGGAACGTGCGAAAGACTATCCGCAAAAGCCCGTCTATCTGCTCGGTTGCGGCGAGAGCGTCGAGACACCGATGATCTCGCAAATGCAGGACTTCACGCGATCAAGAGCCTTTCAGGTTGCTGGGCGTCAGGCGTTTGCCGAGTCTGGTATCAGCCACAGCGATGTTGATCATCTGATGATCTACGACGCATTTGCGCATCTGCCGTTCTACGGGTTGGAGGATCTCGGATTCTGCGGTCGTGGCGAGTCCCCTGGCTTCATTGCGGACCGCAATACTGCGCCCGGCGGTTCCCTGCCGCTCAACACCAATGGTGGCGGCCTTAGCTACATGCACTCGGGTATGTATGGTATGTATGCGCTGCAGGAGAGCGTTCGGCAGTTGCGTGGAACAGCGCCGGCGCAGGTCGACGATTGTGAGATCTCGGTCTGTCATGGCGTTGGCGGCATGTTTGCTGCAAGCGGCACGGTCGTGATGTCGAATCAGTAGGGTCAGCTCAACCCTCCCCCTCCTCCGGGCAGATGAAAGGCAGGCTGCGCAAAGGCAGCCTGTCAGTCCCGTGAATGGATCTCACAATTCGCAGCGGCCGTGAATTGAACTGCGACCCCGCGCGACCTTGAGCGCGATCCTGACGCAAGGAGGAAAGGTCCAGGAGAGCCCCATATCAGGACCGTCTGGTGCTTCGCGTCATCGCGGCGTGGTGGCACGGCATTGACGCTTTCTTGCCCTTGTCCTGTTCACTACCACCGATCATTGTTCACGAGATTCCCTACCAGTTCTGGTCGTCGACGCCCGTCTGACGACCGTTCGTTTGATTAGAGCGTTAAACCACCAACTTTCTAACAGTGGCTCGCAAACGCGCTGCGCTCGAAGGTGTGCGAACGCTTGATTCATTTGATTCGGGCGATTCGGCGCTGCAGATAGATTCCGGCGCAAAGCCCAACGAAACGCGCAACTGCCTCGCGAAGGTTCGGGCAGCAAGGTTCATGCTCAAGAATCGGGCGCAAAAAAGAGTGCGCGAGGATCAGCTAACAATGGGGATTGGTCTCGGCTAGCCAAGCTGTATAGGGCATTCATCCTGCCGAGGAGAATACTGTATATACGTACAGCTTGGCTAGCGAGGTTTGTAATATAACTGCAAATTCCGAGGAGTAAAAGAAATCAAAAATGGAGGTTTCTCTCATGCTCTCCAACCTGTCTAAGGAATCGATTCTAAGGGATTGTTCTGTTGGGTTTTTTGTCTGAGTTTGCTGGGCCGTTTCCAAACCAAACGCAGAAAGCGGTACGACTTTTGCTGCTTTCAACCTGAACGCGCCCGTGAGTCAGGCACCGACCTGGTGGATGAACCTGCCGCGCGCTGAAAGGGATTCAACTCATCATTCACTGGCCATCGGAGCGCGAATGACTTGCCCCGCCGGCGATTGGAGAGCGGATCATCGGCCGCTGCGCTCGCCTCTCCTTTCATCGGTTAAGTCGCGCCGCCTGGCGACCGATCGTTTCGGAGCAAGCTCCTCATCACCCGCGTGCATCGATTGGTCTGTCAATTGGCGGAAGGCAGGTGAGAGATATTCGTTCATACCGGCACTTAGTTCCCGGGGCTCGATGGGGACGTCGGTCGAGTTGGTTGGCACTCGCTTGAAAGTCGCGGCGAAGTTGGAGATGACGCCCGGCCGGACATGTCGAGCCGGGTTCCTGCGGACGGCGACCTACCTCGGCGTTGCGACCGTTAACAGATATCGATTGCGGGATCGATTCGGTGACCGATGCGTGATCGACCCGGGAACAAACGTGCAGTTGGCGAGCGGGACGATTGTTGGTCAATGGCCAATCGGGTCGGCCGGTCGCGAGGCGGGTGAACCCTTACAGATCAGTCACTTATGAGAAAATCGGGGATCAGAACTGACACGGCTGCGGTTTGGTAATGGTGGTCCCGTATGGCGGGAATCCTGGGCAGCGACTGAGTGCCAAGGATCTTTGTCATCGGCAAGGCGTTGTGGCGGGTCAGTCATCACCTGCCCGGTTATTGCGGGCGTGCGAGAGCAAAGTGGCACTGTTGGTGATGTGAAATCAGAGACATCTGCGCAACGCCGACGGCGAATCGGCAGCGCGAAGATGGCGGGTTAAAGATGGTGGGTAAAAGATGGAAGGCGACGAGAGGACGCATGAAATCAGGTGGCGTGATGTACGTCGCACGGCGCGGTCAATCGTCCGGTGCGCTCTCAAAGCTAGGAAACAGACGGATGAAACAGGCGTGACGCGCGGAGAAAAGCTAGAGAAGAGGATTGGAGGAGAGGAGAAGACCGGGGTGGACATACGCAAGCCATGCCCCGATAATGCAGCATCGCTCGACTGAGCATCGGGGCACAATCAGAGGCTTCGGGATTATAAGCACCAATATTCGGTATGTATAGTTCCATTTGGGACGGATATACGGGTAGCCGCCACGCGGTTAATAGAGATTGGGCACGGACGCGCCGAACAGGCTACGCTGAATTCAGCGTGGCCTGTCGGGACGTTTGTGTTGTTGGTTTGTCGGGGCATCAACTAGTCGCAACGCGGCGTTCACCGCAAGCGACCTATTGCAGCGCTACGTATTTACTACACATACGAACTGCAAAGCTGGATTGCCCAGGCACGAAGTCGTCAAACAATCGTCCCAGCAGGCGAGAGGAGTAGAGCTTCACAACAGTGCAGACGCGCGGCCGGAACGTAACGACCCTCATTACTGGAGCCAAAACTCATGAGTAACCCACGATCGGAAGAATTCGACCCCATGCTCGCCGATTCATTGGATGCACCCGCTGACGATGACCAGCATGCGTTGGATAACCTGCCCGAGGGGTTGATCAGGGATGGCGATGGCGATGACGAAGGGAGTCAAGAGTCCAAGATCAAGTCGCTGATCGCGAAGGGCAAGCAGCAGGGGTTCCTGACCTTTGAGCAACTGACGGAGTACCTGCCTGAACGCATTGCTGAGTCAGATGACGTCGAAGGTGTTGTACAGACCTTTGAAGAGATGGGCATTAAGGTCTACGAGGTTGCCCCGGCGGGGAATCTGGCGCAGGGCGATGATGAGATTACGGTGGATCCGTCTGTGACGATCGGGGGCGCAGAGTCGGTTGTCGGCAAGACCATGGATCCGGTCCGCATGTACATGCGCGAAATGGGCACAGTGCCGCTACTAACACGCCAGGGTGAGATCAAAATCGCCAAACGTATTGAAGAAGGCATTCGCGAGACCATGTCGGTGCTTGCCCGGTACCCGCAGGTCATCGAACGGGTGCTCACGGCGTATGAGAAGGTCGAAGCTGAAGAGGCCGAAATCACGCTCATTATCAGTGGCTTTCTGGATCCGGAAGACGAGATTCCAGATATGTCCAAAGTCGCGCAGGCCAAGTCCAGCGGCAACTACCAGTCTGACGAAACCGAGACCAAGAAGGGTCCGGATATCGAGCTTGCCACCAAGCGGTTCAAGGCCCTCAAGCGCCATCATGGCAAGGCCATCCGGGCGATGGCCAAGAACGGGCGTCACGATGCTAAAGCGATAGCGTCGCTGGATGCTGCTGCGGACGTGTTTTCTTCGCTCAAACTCGTGCCTGCAGTGATGGATCCGCTGCTTGAACTCGTGCGCAATGACATGCAGCAGATTCGAGATCAGGAGAAGTTGATTCGCACTCTGTGCGTGGACAAGGCGAAAATGCCAAGGGCTCGTTTCATCGAAGTCTATGTCGCAAACCTCAATAATGTTGGCTGGCTCGATGATTTGATCGCGGCCAATGACGACCACAGTCCGATCCTTGCGCAGTACCGCATTTCAATCCGTCATGCCCACAAGTTGATTCTGCGGATCGTGGAGCGGACGGGATTGTCTGTCGAAGAGATCAAGGAACTTAAGCGCAAGTTGTTCCTTGCGGTCGGCAAGACCCGGGGCGCCAAGCGCGACATGATCGAGGCGAATCTGCGGCTCGTCATCTCCATTGCCAAAAAGTACACAAACCGCGGTCTGCATTTCCTGGATCTGATCCAGGAGGGCAACATCGGATTGATGAAGGCGGTGGACAAGTTCGAGTATCGTCGTGGCTTCAAGTTTTCAACCTATGCAACCTGGTGGATTCGCCAGGCGATCACCCGCTCCATCTCAGATCTCGCTCGCACCATTCGTGTGCCGGTTCACATGATGGAGACGGTGAACAAGCTCAACCGGCTAACGCGTCAGTTGAATCAGGAACTTGGGCGCTCGCCGACGATTGAGGAGCTGGCTGAAAAAATGGAGCTGCCGGAAGACAAGGTGCTCAAAGCCCTCGATGTCGCCAAGCAGCCGATTTCACTCGAGACGCCCGTCGGTGACGACGACGACTCAACGATGTGGAATCTCGTGAGTGACACCTCGGTTGAGTCGCCTATGGATCATGCGACGGATGAAGGACTGAAGGAAACGACGACGAATGTGCTGACCGCGCTCACCGAGCGTGAGGCAAAGGTGCTGCGTATGCGTTTCGGCATTGACATGAACACGGACCACACGCTTGAAGAGGTTGGTCGGCAGTTCTCGGTCACGCGCGAACGCATCCGACAGATCGAGGCGAAGGCGCTTCGCAAACTTCGTCATCCGGCCCGTTCGGAGCAACTCCGCAGCTTCATCGACGGATCATAGTCCGGGAAAGCGAACGTCGGGCAGACCGGCGTTCGAAATGAGGCTCACCCGTTAGCGGGTGAGCTTTTTTTTGAGCCGAAGAGTCGTCGACGGACGATGGCATCGACCGGCGCGGTGAACCAACGGAGGCAGAATTTGATAGAGCGACTGAGAACCCTGTTTGAACCGCGGCCGTGGTGGATGAACGGCCTGATGCTGTTCTGTGTATATATGACCGTCATCTATATGCCGTTCGACCTTTTCTTGAAACCGGTCGAGCAGGATCAGGAAGTGTGGTTTGGCTTCACGCTCACCGGCTGGTGGGCGAAGGCGACTGAACCGCTGCATTGGCTGATCTATGGTGCGGGTGCGTGGGGCTTTTATCACATGAAGTCATGGATGTGGCCATGGGCCGCGCTCTATGCGGCGCAGGTCGCGATCGGCATGGCGGTGTGGGTAATCCTGCGCGGCAACTGGCTGGCTGGGCTTGGCGTGTCATTGCCCTTTGTCGGGCTGACGGTGGCGCTCTGGCTCGCCCGACCCCGGTTTGACGATGGTGCCCTGACGCGAAGCCGCGAGGAAGAGCCCGCGGAGAGCTCGTCGCCGGAGTAATGAGGAGTAATCGGCGGCGGCTTTGCAGGCAAGCGCGTCCAGGGGCCTGAACCGCCCTCCCCTCATCAGGGGGGCGGTTATCGTCGAGGCCGTCCGTTTTCAGGGGCTCCTTACGAGGACTCCTTACAAGAACTCCCTACAAGAACTGGGCCAGATCGCCGGCAATGTCTTCCGGGCCAACCTGAGGCGCATAGCGCTTCACGACGTTGCCCTCGCGATCGACCAGAAACTTGGTGAAGTTCCAGGCGATGTCGGGCTTGCCGTCGTCGTCGACCTGGGCCGCTTTGAGTGCCTGATATAGCTCGCAGGCGTTGTCGCCATTGACGTCGATCCTGGCGAACATCGGGAAGGTCGCGTCGAATTTTGAGGTCGCGAACTCAAGGATCTCCTCGTTCGTGCCGGGTTCCTGCGCGCCGAATTGGTTGCACGGGAAGCCGCTGACGGTGAAACCCAGATCCTTATTATCTTCATGGAGGGTACGCAGACCTGCGTACTGTGGTGTTAATCCTCAGCGACTTGCAAGGTTAACGATCAACCAAACCTTGTCCTTGAATTGCGACAGGCTGACGCGATCGCCGGTGATCGTGTCCATCTCGATGTCGTAGATACTCATAGTTCTTCGTGGCCGCTCTAAAATGGAGTGTGATATGTTAGCGGCTCAGTTTCCCCAAGAGAAGCAAGAGGACTTCAGATGGCAGATTATGAGAATTTGTTGATCGATCGCGTCGGTACGGATGAGCGGGTGGGTCGCATTACGTTCAACCGGCCCGAGAAGATGAATGCGCTGTCGCAGGAACTCCTTTTTGAGTTCAACGAAGCCCTTCACGACATGGAGGCGGATCACACGATTCGTACCATCATTGTGCGTGGCGCCGGGCGCACCTTTAGTGCCGGCTATGATTTGACACCGGGCCGCGCGGGCGGAGCCGACGCGGTGGTGCGCCGGCACAAGGCGGTGGACGAAAAGGGCAGACGTTTGCTGATGGGTATCCGCACGGGTATGCAGCAGATCTCTGACATCCACATGTACTTCTGGAACATGTCAAAAGTCACGATCGCACAGGTGCATGGTTACGCGGTCGCGGGCGGTTGTGAAGTTGCAATGATGGCTGATCTGGTGGTCGCGGCAGATGATGCGCAACTGGGCCATCCCGGCTGTCGTGGTCTGGGCACCAGCCGCACGGGCGTCATCTGGCCGTTGGTGATCGGCATGCGCAAGGCGAAAGAGCTCTACTACACCGGTGAAAACGTGACAGGTGTCGAAGCGCAGGAGATCGGCATGATCAACTACGCGTGGCCGGGTGACGAACTGGAAGAACGCACGATCGCATTCGCCGACCGTCTCGCCAACATGAGTGCGGACAACCTGGCGATATTGAAGGTCAACATGAACCGCTTCTACGAGAACATGGGGATCTACTCATCCGTGCGCAGTTCAACCGACCTCGATGCAATGGGTCAGTTCACCGAACACAGCTACGAGTGGCAGGATCGCATGCGCGAAGACGGTCTCAAGGACGCACTGGCGTGGCGCGACGGGCCGTACAAGGGTACGGACACCTACAAACGCAAATAAGATCGTAAGGGGCCGATCGCAAGGGCAGGCTGGAAGGGACAGACAGGTAAGATCCTGAAGTAAGTTCAGTTGTACGAGGGCGTAACGCCCTCGTACGCGCTTCGTGCTCATCGGGGATCCCCCTGGGGCGATCAGATCATCCTCAGAAAGTGACCAGACGTCTGGAATGCCGCTTTTGCGTGCCCGCAAAGCCACGATGTGGACTAATGTATTGGCAGGGCAATTGGGAAGAACCTATTGCCGCATGTGCGAATGCGGACATGTCCTAGCTGGACGTGCATAGGAAATGCTGAGTGACTGTCGACTGTCAGCCCTCCCAAACTGTTTGAAACGCCCGGGATCGTCGACGTTGCGCCCCGCAGCGGCTTGAGACCTGACGACTCACTCTCGCGAACCCGGGAGGGCGAGACCATAGAGATGGAAGCAATGACCACCACAATGATGTCTGCGCAGGTGCCAGCGGAATCACGCCCTGTTCGTGCTGCACGAGTTATTGCAGGAGGTATCGCGCGAGTCATCGTACATGGCGTCGCAGATGGTATCGGCCGCGCCGGCTGTGCGATCGCGATCGCGTTGCTCGTGCCTGCGACCGTCTTAGCGGCAGACCCGCCAGTTTCCAAGGCTCGGCTTGAAGCGTTTGAAGCGAGTCGTGCCGAATGGAATGACCTGTCGGAATCAGAGCAGAAAGCGCGTTTGGCCAAGGCAGCGGAAGAGCAGGCACGCCTGCGGCGGGATTGGACTTCGCTGTCGCCCAAGGAGAAAGACAAGCGCCGGGACCAGGCACGACGTGATATCAAGAAGATGTCGGGTGCTGAAAGAGCCGAGCGGCGTGAGGGGATGTCGCCGCAAAACCGGAAGAATTTCGACAGGCTCATGGCGCAGAAGCCGCCGTCCTGACGTACAGGTTCCCGTTAGTGCTTACTTCACGCGTGGCCGTGCCGACCCAGCGATCAATTCAACGGCGGACGTGACCGCCACGAACGCGCTAACGGCGACGATTGCGCGTGCATCAAGGGTCGCGACGCCCACGACCGCTGACGCCGGGAAATAACCGGTCCAGACCCCAGCCTCGAAGAGATGCTGGAAAGCACTTTATTGAGCAGACTTTCATGGAACTAAAGCCAGGGTACCGTGGGTTCCCTGCGCGACAGCGCGGTAATCTGGCACCGTGAAATGCTGCTAAGGTCTGTTCGGGTCGTGCGGCTCGCAATTGGCATGAGTCGGCGCGAAGAAAAATAAACGATACGCACCCGACCGGGGTGTTCACATAAGGGACCTTGCAATGCGCAACCTCAGGAAATCTGGAGCCGGGGAAAATCGGACGTGGCTGGTTGGTGGACTGGTGGCGCTGGCTTTGGCTATGGGAGTCGCCCTGCCCGTGGCGGCAGCGGATGAGTGCAAGCCATCGCGATGGGGCGCAGATGATGAGATCGGAAATCTCAATTTGATCTCAGCGAAGACGGTGAAAAAGGCGGGCAGGCTCATCACGAGCGGCAAGACCTACAGTCTGGGCATTACGATCGACAGCACGACGCCGGCCTTTGCGCCACGATCGCTCGCGATCCAGGTCGTCCAGCCTGGCCAGCAGATGGGCCGGGAACCGTATCCCAACGCGTCCTATAACGATGACATTTTCATCGGCTGGCTCGGCATCGGGTCTCAGCTTGACGGGCTTGGACACCTCGGCGCCAGCGGCGGTGAATTCTACAATTGCAACCTGGGCAAGGACTTTGCAGATATAACGGGTCTGACCCGCCTCGGCATCGAGAAGGTGCCGCCGATGGTCGCTCGGGGCGTGGTCCTTGATATGGCCTCGCACTTTGGTGTCGCGACCATGCAGGCGGGGCAGTTCTTTACGGTCGACGACGTCAAAGCGGTTGTCAAGAAGCAGAAGACGCCTATCCGTGAGGGCGATGTCGTACTTTTCCACACCGGTTGGACCGAAAACATGCTGGAGGCGAAGCCCGACGAGTGGGTTGCGGGTGAACCTGGCATGTCCGAGGAGGTGGCGCGCTATCTCGCGGACAAGGATGTCATCGCTGTGGGCGCAGACACCTGGGGACTTGATGTGGTTCCTGCCCAGCATGCGGACAGGCCATTTCAGGGCCACGTCATCCTCCTCAAGGAGAATGGCATTTTCATTCTGGAGACGATGAATACCGGTCCGCTGGTCCGGGATAAAGCCTTTGAATTCTTCTTTGTCCTCGGCCAGGCAAAGGTTCGGGGCGCAGTCCAGATGATCATCAATCCCATCGCGATACGTTAGGGCCGCAGATCGCCACGCTGGGCAAGGCTATTTCGTGACATCAGTCTGAGGGCTCACGGTGACTGCTCGCAATCACTATCTGGTCACGGGCTTTGTTTGGGGTGCGCTGTTCGCGATGATGACCACGGCTTTCATGGTCTATCAGGTTGAGATGGCGGGCCTTGGACCCTTGCAACTGGTGCTTGTCGGCACTGCGCTCGAGCTTGGCGCATTCTTGTTCGAGATTCCGACCGGCGTCGTTGCGGATGCCTGGTCGCGCAAGGGGTCGGTGGTCGTCGGTTTCCTGATCATCGGCGTCGCCTTCGTCATTAGCGGCCTGAATCCGCGCTTTGAAATCATTGCGCTATCGTCGTTTGGCTGGGGTATTGGCTGGACCTTCATCAGTGGTGCCAAGGAAGCGTGGCTGGCTGATGAGGTGGGTGTAGAAGTCTCTGCGGGTCTCATGCTGAAGGGCGCCCGGCTTGGCAGTATGGGTTCGTTTGTCGGCATCGTGCTCGCGGTCGTTATCGGCAGTGTCCAAATCAACTATCCGGTGGTCCTGTCCGGGGTGCTGTTCGCGCTTTGGGGTGTCATCAGCGTAATTCTGATGCCAGAGACCAATTTTCAGCCCAGCAACAGCGCGCAGGGTCGGGGGCAACAGATGGCGACGATTTTTGCAGCCGGCGTCCGTACGGTTCGCGGCAACCGCGTTCTGCTCATGCTGCTTGCGGTTGGCGTCGTGTTTGGAGCCTTCTCGGAGGGATACGATCGTTTGTCGAGTGCGCACGTTCTGCGCAGCTTTGATTTTCCGGAGTGGTGGGATCTGCAGCCAGTCGTCTGGTTTGGCGCGGTCGCGGCACTCGGGAGTCTTCTGGGCATTGGCGCCGTCGGTCTGGTCGAACGTCATGTCGACACCGGCAAAGCCGCCGAGATCGGGGCCACGCTTTCAGTCGTGACCGGTGGGGTCATGACGGCAACGCTGCTGTTCGCCTGGTCCTTTGACTTCTGGCTGGCGATGCTGGTGATGGTTCTGATGCAACCGCTGCGGCTCGTCGTCGGACCACTCGAGACCGCCTGGATCAACAAGAATGTGGGAAGTGACGTGCGGGCGACCGTAATCTCGATGCATGGTCAATCTGACGCCTTTGGGCAGATCGCAGGGGGGCCGGGGGTCGGGTTGATCGGTCGGGCCCTGGGCATCCCGATCGCGATCACGGTGTCGGCGTTCATGCTTGCCCCGGCCATCTTTCTGTACCGCCGGTCGGTCCGTGTCGCGAAAGCTGATTGAGGGTGCGGGTCCATCCGGTCATAATCGCGCGTTTTGGGCGACCCGCAAGTCAATGCTGCGTCCCAGGGCTGGCGTCTCAAGATGGTTGCCCGTCCGGGTAACGAGCCTGACAATGCGTCTTTAGCAGCGCATGGTGCGGACGCGGCAAGCACACGAACCCGCACGCGACAGTAGAAAGGAACGGCAAATGGCAAAGATCAATTTCATCGAGCACGATGGCACCGCACACGTCGTAGACGCGGAGGATGGCATCTCTGTCATGCTCGCTGCGACCCACAACGGGGTCCCGGGTATTGATGCTGACTGCGGCGGTGAGTGCTCCTGTGCCACGTGCCATGTGCTTATCGACCCTGAATGGCTGGGCGTTGTCGGCGAACCCACAGAGGGTGAGAACAACATGCTGGATCTGAACCCGGATCGCGAATCCAATTCGCGGCTGTCGTGTCAGATTCCGGTGACCGACGCCATTGATGGCATCGTCGTTAATCTTCCGGAGTTTCAGTATTAGATCGCATCAATGAGACGATCCGTTGCCGGCTTCGATTGGCGCGTTTTAGCTTGCCTGTTGCCGGGCCCGGCCACGTTCGGTTGGTATGTGATTTTGCCGTCTACGAACAGTCCTCTTCTTCCGCCGTCACGGCGTAGCCGGCATTGCTGCTGACCGCGGCGTTTGCGGCGCACTCGTTCTGTCCGACCGATGTCCATCCGATATCTGTCCGTGATGCGGTTGCTTGGCCGGGTTTTGACCGCGCACGCGCCTTGCTGGCGATGCAACCATCCGTGCGAACTTGCACGCAACCAGCCGGGGTATCCTGCATGAATGACCTCTTCGACATCATTCACTCGACTCGAGCGATGCGTCGGCTGAAGCCGGATCCCGTGCCGGATGAACTGATCCGGCGCATGCTGGAAGCGGCGGTGGCCGCGCCGTCAGCGTCCAACCGCCAGGCCTTTCGGTTTATCGTCGTGAAAGACGCATCCGTCAAGGCGGGGATCGCCGGGTTCTACCGGCAAGCGTTTGATGAGATCGTCAGTCCCCACTATGCCGCGAGCGCGCCGCCTCCCGGCGTATCAGACGATGCCTGGGCGCGACAGCATGCGGCGGTCGGTTATCTTACGGCGCATTTTCACGAGGCGCCCGTCTGGGTCGTGGCGTGCCTGGACGCGGGCCCCAAGCCCGGATATGCCAGCGGCGCGTCGGTGTATCCAGCCGTGCAGAACCTGCTGCTTGCCGCAAGGGCGCTTGGCCTCGGTGCCACGCTGACTACACGGCACACGTTTCACGGGCGTGCGTGCGACGACTTGCTGGGTCTGCCTGACGGCGTCTGGTCCTATGCGATTGTGCCGGTCGGCTACCCAATCGGCCGCTTCGGGCCGGTGCGCCGCCAGTCGATCGATGACCTGGTTTTCTATGATAGCTGGGGCAGCGCAGAGCCATGAAGACGTACGACTACATCATCGTCGGCGCAGGCTCTGCAGGTTGCGTGCTCGCCAACCGCTTGTCGGCCGACAGCGCGATCAGTGTCCTTTTGCTTGAAGCAGGTCCCGAGGACAGCAGCCCGTTCATCAAAATGTGGGCAGGCGTCGGCCAACTGGTCGCGGGCAAGACGTACAACTGGGCCTTCAATACGGCGAAGCAAGCCGGGCTGAACAATCGGCGACTGTATTGGCCCCTGGGCAAGGGCCTCGGCGGTTCCAGCTCGATCAACGGCATGGCCTACATCCGTGGCCATGCGCAGGATTATGACCGGTGGGACAACTCGGCAACGAAGGCAGGAGTTTCGATGAGGTATTGCCGTACTTCCGCCGCTCCGTGACACAGGACTCGGGCGATTCGGAGTTCGTGGGCAGCGACGGACCCCTCAATGTCCCGCATGGCAAACCGTCAGATCCAGCCCACCAGATGTTTGTCGATGCGGGTGCGAATGCAGGTCACCCGTTCAACAGTGACTTCAACGGTGCTGAGCAGGAAGGCGTCGGCATCTATCATCTGACCCGGACGGGGCAGGAGCGATGCAGTGCATCCCGCGCTTACTTGACGCCGGTGCTGGATCGTTCGAATCTCACCGTGTTGACCGGGGCGCGACTCGCACAGATCGCGCTAACAGACAAAGTCGAGACCGGTGTTTCGTACCTCCACGAGGGTGTGCGTGTGGACGCCGCCGCGCGCTCGGAGGTGGTCATCGCGGCGGGGGCAGTGCAGTCACCGCAACTGCTGCAGTTGTCTGGTATCGGCGATCCGGTGCACCTCGCTGATATCGGTATTCCGCTTGAACATGCCTTGCCAGGTGTCGGCAAGAATCTGCAGGATCATCTGGATGTACTGGTGCAATATCATTGCAACAGACTCGAACTGACTCTTGATCGTCACATGAAGTGGCATCGGATGGCGCTGCTGATTGCTCGCTACATGCTCTTCAGAAGCGGCCCCGGTGCTGAAAACCCGGTCCAGGCGGGCGGCTTCATCAAAAGCCGGCTGGACCTTGAAGTGCCGGATTTACAGCTACACTTCCTGCCCGTTTTCATGCTCAGTCACGGACGCCGGCCGCCGTCCCGGATCGGGTATGGGCGTGCATGTGTGCCAGTTGCGACCCGAGAGTCGTGGCGAAATCAGATTGAAATCACGGGAGCTGACAGCGGATTCCGACATCCGGGCGGGTTATCTCGACGCTGCGACGGACCTCGAGGTCTTGGTGCGCGGCGTACGACTGGCCCGCGAGATCTTTGCGCAGCAGCCCCTTGCCGGGGTCGTTGGCCAAGAGCATGAGGACAGCCGGGGTTGTGAGTCCGACGATGAGATTGCGGCGTTTGTCCGGGCATCGGCCGAGACGATCGACCACTCGGTTGGCACCTGCCGCATGGGCCACGACGATGCCGCGGTGGTTGACGCTCGCTTGCGCGTCAAGGGGTAGAGCGTCTTCGCGTGGTGGACGCATCGGTGATGCCGACCCTTGTGGGCGGCAATACCAACGCGCCCACCATCAAGATTGCTGAGAAAACGTCTGACATGATGATAGAAGATAACGCCGCTTAAGGAGCCCGCTCGGTCAACCCACTCACACGCCCGCAGCACCGACGCGCCCTCACCACCTCACGCGCCCCCACGCGCACCCCCTACCCCTTCCCCCTGTATTCTTCCCCGGACCAACTGGGCCCTCCGACACCTGCGTCCCGCCGTGGCGGCGTGTCATGATGGCGAAAAAGCAACGGGTTGAATGGCAATGGACGAAACAAATCAAGACGTGCCGGCGGCGCATGATGCGCCGCCCGAAGGCTTCGGGCTTGTGGGCAAGGTGGCTATCGTGACGGGTGGTGGAGCCGCCGATGACGGCATCGGCAACGGTCGGGCCGCGGCCTTGCTGATGGCACGCGCGGGCGCGTGGGTCGCAGTCGTCGATCGGGAGCTTGGTCGCGCACAGGCGACCGTTGCGGGGATCGAGGCCGCCGGTGGACAAGGGCTTGCCGTCGCCGCGGACGTAACCCGCAGCGATGACTGCGAACGGGTCGTGGCATTGACGCAAGCGCAGTGGAGTCGCGTTGACATCCTCGACAACAATGTCGGCATCGGCAGCCGCGGCAGCGTTCTGACCGAGACTTACGAGCGCTGGCGCGAGGTGATCCGGGTCAACGTGGACAGCATGTTCCTGATGAGTCGTGCCACCATCCCGGCCATGTTGGAGTCAGGTGACGGCGGTGCAATCGTCAACGTATCCTCGATTTCTGCGATCCGACCGCGCGGCCTCACGGCCTACACAACATCGAAGGGGGCTGTGATCAGCCTGACCCAGGCGATGGCCGTTGATCATGGGGCCGACGGCATTCGCGTCAACTGTGTGCTCCCTGGCCCGGTATATACGCCGATGGTTTACGGTCATGGCATGTCAAGTGAGGCGCGCAACCGGCGGCGCGACGCGTCTGTTCTGCAGACGGAGGGAACCGGTTGGGACATTGGGCAAGCGGTGCTCTATCTAGCGTCCCCGCTGTCACGTTACGTGACGGGTCAATCGCTCATCGTCGATGGCGGCGTCACGCTGAAGGGTCCTGAGCGTGGTAGCTAGTTTCTGTCCCAAAATTGTCATCCTGACAATTCTTGGGAGTCGGTTTGCGAGCGAACCTCGCTTGCTCTTGAAGAAAAGAGGCCCACAGATAAAGAGGCCTGCAGAGAATGGCGGTGCATCCCTGCACCGCACGTCAGTGCCCGCCACAGAACGTAGTTCTGGGACAGGAACTAACTAAGGCGTTCATGTCGCCCCGGAACCGAGTTCCGGGGCACCACTATCGAGGGCCCGAGATTGGGTCTCGGCAGCGGCGAGATTTGCACCGTGGAGGCTGCCGTCGTACCGTTTATTTACGCCTCGCGTGGCTTGGACCTGCCTTGCGATCGCACGCGCTCGGATTACGCAATTTGTCCTTGGACCCGGTTGCGTGGCACTCTCGCTGGCACCATTAAACTCGTGATTGGATAACCGATGGCAGAGAATCGACAGTTACTGATTGACAGCCTTCCCGACGGCAAGCTGAGCGAAGCGAACTACAAACTGACCAGCGCTGCCATACCCGAGCCAGGTGATGGCGAGGTGCTATGTCGAACGCTGGTGCTCACTGTGGGCGCGGGTACGCGCGCGGGTCTGCAGGGCAGTGCCAGCTACGCGGGTGCGCCCAAGACGGGCATCGTCATGAACGGTAGCGGCGTTGCGCGGGTTGAGAAATCGAATGACCCGGCGTTCAGTGAGGGTGATCTCGTGGTCTGCGGCAGCGGCTGGCAGGACTATTCGGTGCATGCTGCGAACGCGCTGACGCCGGTTGACGACGGCATCGACCCTGCCCACTGGCTGGGCATCCTGGGTACCAACGGGTTGACGGCCTATTTTGGCCTTCTGGATATTGGCCAGCCCAGGGCGGGTGACACGGTCCTGGTCTCGGCCGCCGCAGGTTCTGTTGGCCACATGGTCGGACAGATGGCAGCGATCAAGGGTTGCACGACCGTCGGCATCACGAGCACACCCGCCAAGTGCCAGGCACTCTTGACCGATGTCGGCTACGACCGCTCGGTGTCGTACACGTCGCCCGACTTTCGGGTCGACCTGAAGGAAGCGTGCCCCGATGGGGTTGATGTCTACTTTGACAATACCGGGGGCGACATCCTCGGCATGGCTCTGCGCCGCATGAATGTTGGCAGTCGCATCGCGTGCTGCGGGGTAGTGTCGCAATACGACACGAGCACGCCGGGCGGGGCGCCGACTGGAATTCCGGGACTGCTGGTTAACAAACGTATCCGCATGGAGGGCTTCCTCGTATTCGATTTTGCAGAGCGCTATGCCGAGGCGCGCGCGGAGATCCGCGGCTGGATTGACGACGGCCGGCTGCAACCGATTCAGGACGAATTTGACGGCCTGGAGCGGGCACCCGCAGCATTCGTGGACCTGTTAGCGGGCGGCAACATCGGTACGCGCATCATCCGTGTCGCCGCCTGACGCGTGGTCTGCCCTCGCGCCTGCGCCTGGTTTCGCTCAGGCCTCTCTCAGGCCTGAGCCTCGTTGTCCGCGTCGGGTTGCATCACTAGCGGGTGGGCCTCCACCGACGGGGGCGCCATCAACCGTTTTTGCTGGTCGGTGGCGCCGGGGTAGTTGGCGATGTCGTAGGGTTTGATCGTCCACGTGGAGTGTGGGGGGCTGTACTTGAAGAGCAGTGTCCGGCGCTGGTGATCCGCTTGCCAGGGCTGGGTGCCGTGGATCAGAGCCTCCGTAAAAATGAGCACATCACCCGCTTCCATCGGCGGTTGACGCACGTAGTGGGGTGATCGGTCGAAGCGCCGGACGTCGTCCGGCAGGTTGCGCATGAAATTGCTCTTGTGGCTGCCGGGTACACAAATAAATCCGCCGGCGCCCTCGGGTGCATCCGTCAGGTTCCAGGTGGCAACCGTCAGGCCGTTGCGCATGACACCATCTTGATAGTGATACCAGTGATCCGTTTCAAAGAGGCGCGGCCCGCCGTGCAGTTGATTGCGAACCCCGCCCTTGTCCATAAAGATGCAGTAATCGTGATCAGCGCGCATCCGGTTGCCGAGAAGCTCGACCAGGTGCGGAAGAACGAGCGGGTGGTCTATCAGGTCGAGGAACGGCTGTCCCCACTGGCTGATCTTTTCGGTACGACGGACCTTGTCGTCATCAGGTTGAGGCGGCCAAACGGCATCGGCCATCTGGATGTAGTCCTCACACTCGGCGCGGGTGAGCACGTTTTTGAGGACCACGTAGCCTTCGAGATCGAACATGAACTTTTCTTCGTCGGTGAGCGCCATATCGGGGCGGGACTCGCTTAGTTCGGGAGAAAGCGCATTCTAGCGCCGCAGCTTGAGCGGCTTCTATCCCTTCTATCCTTCTTATCCCGCCGTACCCCCGCTTCGGATGATGGAGTTTCGGCGCAGATGCTCATCGATAGCCTTGTAGGTTTCGTCCGTAAAGATCCGGTAGTGCGTAGTATCCGGTGGCCACTCGACTTGCACGTTGTTGGCGGCATTGTCGGCGGCGCGCCCTGCCCCGAAGGCGTCGATCAATCGGGCGGTTGAGTCCTGGGGCACCACGTCGTCCTGCGCTGCCACAATCACCAGCGTCGGTTCGCTGACCGCGTTCACCAGATCCACCGAATGAAAGGGGTGTCGAAGCAGCAGGCGCACTGGAAAAATCGGGTATCGCGACCGCGCGACGTTCTCGATGCTGTCATAGGGTGTGATCAGGGTGAGGGACGCGACGTCAATCTCGGCAGCCACGTGCATAGCGACACCGCTGCCGAGGGAACGACCGATCAGGTGTGTCGTATGCCGGTCTATTACCCCGTCCGCCTCCAGTGAGTGCAGTATGGCGATGGCATCGTGTTTGAGCGCTTGCTCTGTCGGCACCCCGGCGCTGCCACCGTAGCCACGGTAGTTGATCAACACGTACTGATAGCCGGGCCCAATCTGCCGCAATCGTTCGACGCTGCGGCCAAGTTCCTCGGCGTTGCCGCCGTAGTAGATGATCGACGGTGGTGGTGCGGGGCGAGCGTGTTCAGCGGGGATGATCCAGCCCTGCAGTACGATCCCGTCTGCCTCGACAGCAAGCCGGGTTTCGTAACGGGCCCAGCGTCCTGCTTCTGAATTGAGCATGCGTGCGGGGAAGAGGATGGCCTCCTGGAACACGACAAGCAGCCCGAGCGCCATAAAGTACGCAACGGTGGCGGTCGCTATGACTATTCGGGCTAGGCGCGACAGGCGTTTCATGGACGTTCAGCTTAACGTCATGTTTTGGCGATACTATTACCGAGGGATACCCATGCATACCCATGGAGACGAATCGAGACGTAGGGAGCTTTTGTCGCGTGCCTGGCCTGCGACACAGACTTGACGATGACGCGTTCAAATTGCGACAGACTGGGCAACCGCCCCGGCGAGGACGAAAGTTGGAGACAAGACAGGGGAACGAGCATGCGTGGGTCTGAGGGCGAGCAACAAGAACGAAGACGGTCGTTTCCCGCGTGTGCGGCGGTGATCTGGTTTGTGCTGGCGACGTGTGAGGTGACGGGCGCGACCAGTGCGACGGACGGCTGGGGCTTCGAAGGCAAACTTGACGCGGAGACATGGTCGGACCGCGCTGAGGTCAAACCGGCAGTCACCGACGGCTGGGACATTGTCGAAATCGCGTCCAAAAACGCCGCCGACATTCTGTTGCGCGACGGTTCGGGGGCGATGGTACGTTGGGTGACGATGTCCCAGATGGAGATGCTGAACACCGTGCGCAGACGGATTGAGCGAGTCTCTGAGATCAAAACGGATTTTTACGTGGTACGGGGTGACAAGCCGAATGCGTCGGCGGGCATTCTGAAAGGCCGCAACTCGGTGATGGTGAATTTCGGGATGCTGGAGTTGCTCCAGGAGGATGACGATGCCTGGGCTGCGCTCCTTGGACACGAGATAGGTCATCTCAAACTCGCGCACGGCAAAAAGCGCGGCAAACGCAACATTCCACTGTCCATCCTCAAAGGCGCGGTCGGCGCCGTTTCCGGTGACCCGATTACCAGTCTTGCTTCGTCGTTGATGATCGACGGCATTGGTGCCGGGTTTAGCCGCAAGGAGGAGTCTACGTCCGATTATCTCGGGGTCATCTGGGCAACCCAGGCCGGGTACGATCCCTTTGGTGGGGTTCGGGTGCAGGAAAAGATGCTGAAAAAGGCAGGGCTCAAGATTCCGTTTCTAAGCACCCATCCGAGCAACAAGAAGCGGGTAAAAGAACTGCGCGATCTGGCCCAACGCATCGGTAAGGACTCGCCGGACGGGGCAAGTCTGGGCGCGTGATTCGTGGTGCAGACGAGATCGGGGGCATCGGCGTGCGGCGCCAGCTAGCCTGCTAAACCGTAAACATTCCCGCCTAACACGGTTGGCACGAGACCTCGAAAGCGTGAGATGCTGCGTGCCGAGCGCATCGTCAGCGCATACCCGTTGCGCGCTCTGCCCATTTACCCTCCTTACCCCCTAAAGGAAGACGGCAACCATGCAACGAACTTTATCTATCGGGCTCCTTGTCATCCTGGCGCTTGTGGCCCTGCAAACCGAGGCAGCGAAACTGCGTACGGCAAAGCCCGAGTCGGTCGGCATGTCGAGCGAACGCCTTGAGCGCATCGGCATCGCAATGCGCAAGCACATCGACGCAGGCGACATTCAGGGTGCTGTGACGGCGGTCGCGCGGCGCGGCCGGGTGGTCCACTTCGAGACCCATGGCCTGATGGATGTGGAGGCCAAACGGCCGATGGACAAAGATGCAATATTCATCATGATGTCATCGACCAAGCCGGTCCTCGCGGTGGCCGCGATGATGATGATCGAGGAGGGCTTGATCCGACCCACCGATCTGGTGTCGAAGTACATTCCCGAGTTCAAAGACATGCAGGTTGCAGTGCTGGCAGAACCGACGGACGAGGACATCAGCCCGAGGACAGTCGACCGGAGCAACCCACCGCCGCATCGGGCGGTCCCGGCAGAGCGGCCTGTCACGATTTCAGATCTTCTGACACACACCTCCGGGCTGCGCAGCGGCGGCCTTGGGGCCGCGGTTTCGACGCCCGCTGAACGCGACACGCTGGCATCCTACATTCCCACCCTCGGCAAGGTGCTTCTGGACTTCCAGCCGGGTTCCCGCTGGGCATACAGTGGTGGCACCGGCCTTGACGTTGTCGGCCGCATCATCGAAATCGTCTCGGGCACGCCATACGATCAGTTCGTGCGCACACGGATCTTTGAGCCGCTCGGCATGAAGGACACCCACTACAACCTGCCGCCCGAGAAAGAGTCCCGGCGCGTGATAATCACAGGGCGAGACATGTCACGATTTCAGGGCCAGACCACCGCGTATTTCTCCGGCTCGTATGGACTCTCAAGCACTGCGGAGGACTATCTTCGCTTTGAGCAGATGCTCGTTGGCGGCGGAGCACTCCATGGCAAGCGCCTGCTCAGCCCTCGCTCGGTCACAATGATGGGCAGCAATCATCTGGGCGATCTGTACCGCGGTTTCACGGGCACCGACAAAGGCGTTGGCTACGGCTACGCGGTCTCGGTTGTCACTGATCCTATCGCTGCGGGAAGTCGTCGCAGCGTTGGTGCATTCGGCTGGGGCGGTGCGTTCGGCACCCGGTCCTGGACTGATCCGGCAGAGGAGTTGACTGCGGTCATCATGATCCAGCAGCCGCATAGGGATACACAATACGACTTCGATAACGCGGTCCAGCAGGCAATCATTGACTAACGGGTGCAGTCTGACGTGCGTTGGATAGGACACAACAGCTTCGACGTGCGGAAGGCCGAATGATTGTTGCTGACTCTCGTGTAGTATCCGGCGCACGACAATAAGGCGGTTGCAAATCGCTAAGGGATGCAGATGTCAGAGTCTAGCGCGGCGGTCGCCATGCGGACGAAACTCTGGTTTGGTATTGGTGCCACTGGCGAGGCGGCGACCAACTGGATATTCACCGCCCTCACATTCTTCTACTACAACCAGATTCTCGGGCTTTCAGGCACCCTTGCCGCGCTTGCCGTCACTATTGGTCTCTTTGGTGACGCCATAACCGACCCGTTGATGGGTTCGATTTCAGATCGTTTCCGCTCGCGACTCGGGCGGCGGCATCCGTTCATGTTTGCCGCGCCCCTGCCGCTGATAGTCACGATTTATCTGGTGTTCCACCCGCCAGAAGGGCTGTCGGAGTTCCTGCTGTTTTGCTGGTTCGCAGTCTTTACGGTGCTGATGCGCACCTTCACCACGTTGTTTGCGGTGCCGCACCTTGCGCTCGGTGCCGAGCTGAGCGCCGACTACAACGAGCGCTCCAAGGTGATGAGTTACAACAATGTCTTCAGCTACCTTGGCGGCCTCGTCATGCACGTGTCGGTCTGGTTCTGGGTGTTCCCGGCTTTTGAAAATGGCCAGCGAAACGCCGCCGCATATGAACCGATTGTATTTTTAGGTTGCACGTTGATTCTGGCCTGCATCTTCTTTTCCACCTTCAACACGCGGGATCGCATCCCGTTCATGAAGGTACCGAAGGACCTGGCACCGTTTTCAGTCTTTGGCCTCTTCCAGGATGTCTGGCAGGCGGTGCAAAACCGTCACTACATGTGGCTCCTGCTCGGCCTCTTTTTCCTGGCGGTGATGATCGGCACGCATGAGACGCTCGGCATCTACATGAACACGTTCTTCTGGGAACTCTCGCCCACCCAGATTGGCTGGCTGATTATGGGCAATGTAGTCGGCTATACGCTCGGCTTTACGTTTACCGCGCGTTTGCATGAACGCTTTGACAAACGCTGGACCATCGTTGCCACTGCCGCCGGGCTCAGCGTCTTCTGGTCCGGTGCGGTCACACTTCGATTGCTCGGACTCGCGCCCGACAATGGCACGTTAACGCTTGTTCTGTTCATCATCAGCATCGGGTCAGTCGCGTCAACCTGTGGCTCAATCTTAAATATCAGTGTGATGTCGGCTCTGGCGGACATCGCCGATGAGCACGACATGAAGACGGGCCGACGTCAGGAAGGGATCTTCTACAGTGCGCGCACCTTTTTTGCCAAGGCGACTAATGGCGTCGGACATATCGTTGCGGGCATCGCGCTTGACCTCATCGAGTTCCCGACCCGTGCTGAGCCCGGGCTCGTTGCCGAGGACAAGCTGTTTGCGCTGGGTATTGTCGATGGCCCCTTTGCAATGGTCTGGGGACTGATCGCTGCCGTGTTCTATGCCGGGTATCGTATCGACAAGAAGTACCACGCGAAGATCCGGGCGGCGTTGCGTGCCCGTGACGGGGAAGCGCAGGAGGGCGTAGAGTAAGCAAGTGGCTCCATCGTGTCGCGACGAATAGACCTTGTTGGTAGCAGAGCTTATGGTGTTGGTTGATTTGAGTGAGGGGCCGAAATGGTGACGACTTGGAATACGATTGCATGCGCCGTCCGGGGTTCGCTGCTCCTGACACTCGCGCTGATGTTACCGACCGCGGTGGGCCAGCCGCTCGCGGACCACACCTACTCCAGCGCGACCATCGCGACGGGAGCCCGAGTCTATGTGCGTACCTGCGCACTTTGTCATGGACCTGATGGTGGCTGGGTGGAGGACATCAATCTGGGGCTAGGCAGATTCAGAACAGCGGTCACGGATGCTGATCTGCGCCGCGTCATCACGGGTGGGACAGCCGAAGGTCGCATGCCGGGGTTTCCTCTCGCAGAGGATGATATGGCAGGCATCATTGCCTACATCCGCACCGGTTTCGACCCGGAAGGAAAATCCATCGTCATTGGCAACGTGGCGAATGGTAAGCGACTCTTTGCCGGCAAAGGCGCGTGTAGCTCGTGTCACCGCGTTGGCGGCGTCGGCCCGCGCAGTGCGCCAGACCTGAGTGATATTGGGGTGACAAGAACGCCCGCCGCCCTGCAGCGCACGCTACTCGATCCGGCGGCGAGCCTTTGGCCGATCAACCGGCCCGTCACAATCGTGACGCGTGACGAGCGCACCATTACCGGCCGGCGTCTTAATGAAGACACATACTCAGTACAGGTGCTCGGCAGTGACGAGCGCCTGTATTCGTTGATGAAGTCGGACCTCGTCAGATTCGAGATCAGCGAGGTGCCGACGCATCAGCCGACGACACTGTCGGCAGACGAGGTTGCAAACCTGCTCGGCTATCTTCTTTCGTTGCGGGGTGAATTATGAAAAGGGTGAGCAGCTTCGCGCTGGTCGTTAGCTTCTGGTGTGTCGCAGGGGCCGCCTATGGCGCCGGCTTTGAGCGGATGCTGAACGCGGCGGATGAGCCGGAGAACTGGCTGACGTTTAACGGCAATTACAACAGCCAGCGCCACAGCGGCTTGTCACAGTTGACGACCCGCAATGTCCATCGCCTGGAACTGAAGTGGCAGGTGCAGAACCAGGTGTTCGGTGCCTGGCAGTCGAGTCCTGTCGTTGCGGATGGGATCATGTATGTGACCCAGCGGCCGAACGACGTGATGGCGCTGGACGCGAAAACCGGTCGCGTCTTCTGGGTGTATCAGCACACGCCCGACCCCCGTGCGCAGGTCTGTTGCGGGGCCAATAACCGTGGCGTTGCCCTGCTCGATGACAAGGTCTTCACGGGTACGCTGGACGGGCGCCTCGTCGCACTGGATCGCGTCACCGGCAAGCCGGTGTGGAATGTCGAGGTCGGTGATGTCACTCAGGCTTACTCGATCACGATGGCGCCGCTTGTTGTGAAAGACAAGGTGATTGTCGGCGTGGGTGGTGGCGAGTTCGGTATCCGTGGATATGTTGTTGCCTATGATGCCGACACGGGCAAGCAAGCATGGAAGTTTTATACGATTCCGGGACCGGGCGAACCGGGGCACGACTCATGGGAGGGTGACGATTGGGAACACGGCGGTGCGCCCGTGTGGATCACCGGATCGTTTGATCCCGACCTCAATCTGACTTACTGGGGTGTCGGCAATCCCGGTCCGGACTGGAACGCGGGGCAACGCCCAGGCGACAACCTGTACTCGGACTCTGTGATTGCGCTCGACGCGGATACCGGCGAGTTGAAGTGGCACTTTCAGTTCACACCTAACGACGCCTATGACTACGACGCCGTGCAGGTGCCCATTCTCGTGGACCGCAAGTGGCACGGCCAGGACCGCAAGTTGATGCTGTGGGCCAACCGTAACGGCTACTTCTACGTGTTGGATCGCGTGACCGGTCAGTTTCTGCTGGGCGAACCCTTCGTCAGGGTGAACTGGTCGAGTGGCCTCGATGACAACGGGCGACCAATCCCGACACCGCAACCAGCAGGCATGCCAACCTGGCCTGGCAATCAAGGCGGAACGAACTGGTATCCCCCGTCTTACAGTCCCCGCACGGGACTTTTTTACGTCGCCGCGTGGGAGGATTACGCCACAATCTATGCGCCACTTGAGCAAGAGCAGGAATACGAAGCGGGCAGTTTGTTTCTTGGTGGCGGCTTTACGGTCGTGGCACCTGTCATTGGTGCCCCCACGATTGGCATCGGCCGCACAACGCCGATCAATAACTGGACCGATGCGGTCGGTCATGCCTCCCTCAAAGCCATCGATCCGGAAACCGGCAAACCCGCGTGGGTATATGATCAGTTTGATGTCAGCGACAGCGGCATGCTCACCACCACAACCAACCTCCTGTTCACGGGGGGCCGTGAAGGCTATTTTCATGCAATTGATGCGCGTAACGGCAAGTTGCTGTGGAAGATTAGCCTGGGTGGCCAGATCGTGATGGCCCCGATTACCTGGGCGGTTGACGGCGTTCAGTATGTCACCGTCATCTCGGGTAATGCGATGGCCACGTTTGCCTTGAGGGGAAGGCGGTAGGGCCGAACCGTCGTCCCCTGCTGAGAATGGGCCGCGGCCAAGAACGACAGAACGTTAAGCGAGAGATCAGGTAATGCCCCGAACTCGCGGCCACCCGCACATCGACATGATTCAGCGTTACTACGTCGGCTGCAACACGGCGGACTTCGATCTCATGGTGAGTACCTTCACGCCTGATGTGGTGCACTACTTCGTCGACCACGGTGCGGTCACGGGTGCCGAGGGCCTCGCCAATTACTGGTGCAAGGTGGGTCCGCGCACCCAGGCCGACTGGCAACTTGATCATGCGATCGTCCAGATAGATGAGGTGGTCATCGAGTGGAGTATGCGCTGGGTACCGGCCCCGACCGGTGTCGCCGAGATTCTGCGGGGCGCGGAGTGGTACGAGTTTGAAGATGGCCGCATTCGCGAGATCCGCTCGTATCACAACAACCACTTCCTGCAGAACCCGGCAAACCGGGAACTGTGGGATTTCGATTACGCGGGACGCGGTTACCGAACGACGTAATCAGCCTCGTTCAATTTAGTTTCGTGAACTGAATCTGGAGAATACCGATGGCAATCAGAGTGGGCCTCATTGGTGCCGGTGGAAACACCCGTGCCCGACACATCCCTGGCTTTCAAGCGATCGATGACGTCGAATTGGTCGCGGTCTGTAACCGCAGTCGCGAGTCAGGCCAGCGGGTCGCCGACGAGTTTGGCATCGACCGCGTGTTCGATGACTGGCAGGCGCTGGTCGCAGATGATGGTGTCGATGCCATCTGCGTTGGCACGTGGCCCTACATGCACCATCCCATAACGCTTGCCGCGCTCGCTGCGGACAAGCATTTGCTGACCGAAGCGCGGCTCGCAATGGACCTCGGGCAAGCACGGGAGTTGCTGGCGGCGAGCGAAGCGTCGGATCGCGTTGCGATGGTGGTGCCCGCGCCCTTCTTTCTGAAGTATGAGCCGACCGTCCTCGCGATGATTGATGCCGGCGAATTTGGTGAGTTGCGCGAGATCCATGTGCGCGGCATGGGCGGCGGCCACGCGCCCGATGCGCCCATTGCCTGGCGTGGCCGGCGAGCACTGTCGGGCAACAACATCATGTCGTTGGGCATCCTGAATGAGACCGTGCGGCGCTATGCCGGCCACGAATCGTCAGTGATGGCACACGGCAAGATATACACGACCAGGCGCGTGGACCCTGAGACTGGCGCGATGGCGGAGGTAGACGTGCCCGAGAGCCTCGGTATTGTCGCAGAGCACGAATCGGGGGCAACGGCCGTCTATCATCTGAGTACCGTCGCACACCTCGGCGCTGGCGGCGCGATCGAGATCTACGGCACGAAAGCGTCACTCCGCTACGAGGGCAGCGAGGCGTTCATCGCCCGCAGTGACGAGTCCGCATGGCGTCCGGTTGAGGTCGCCCCTGGGATGGAAGGTGGTTGGCGGGTCGAGGAAGAATTCATAGCGGCGATCCGCGATGGTGCGCCGATCACGCACACGACGTTTGCTGACGCGGTGCGCTATATGGAGTTCACCGAGGCCGTGCGGCTGAGCCTGACCGAAGAGCGCAAGGTTCACCTGCCGCTCGGGTAACAGTTCGCCGCGTCCTGACCCGAGGTCAGCGTTCAGCGCCTGAGGTCAGGCAACCGGGTTTCCTCTGGCGCGTCGGTCGGGCTCTCGAAGTCCAGTCGATGGCCATCAGGGTTGGTTACCGACGTCACCCAAAGATTGTTGCCGACAAACGGCTCCTCGGGCTGAACGCCCTGCGCCACGAATTGGTGGTAAAGCGCAACCGCATCGTCGCAGAAGATGCAGAAGATGCAGAACACAACCCCTCCTCCTTTGCCGGGACTCGTCTCCTGGGGACGGTCGGGCTGGACCATGATGGCGACGGTGTTGAGTCGCAGCATGCACCAACGCAGGACTCCGTCGGGGCACCATGAGTTTTCCATCACGAATCCCAGGCCGCCCATGTAAAACGCGGTCTGGCGTCCATGTCCCTGACCTGCAGCAGTGGAACCATCTCGTTAGCACTCATGCGACCTCCTGTCGTAGCGGGTGCTTGTGGACTACATCATCGGCCACATCATCGGTCACGTGGCGACTCGCTGTCACGTTTCGCGGTGATGGTTGCAGCCCACGGGTAAACAGCCAACAATCCGGGCGAAAACAAATTCATGCAAATGTGGTGGGGAGACCGATGTCTAACAGTCGCGATGAATCGCTGAACGGACTGAGTGTTCTTGCGCTCGGCAACGCGGTGCCGACGCGCATCGCTGCGTGCTGGCTCGCTGAGTCGGGCGCGTGCGTGTCGCATTGGCGCGGCGATTGGCCAAAGCCACCGACCGGTTCCGGAGAGGCTCGATTCGATCGCCAGACGCTGAGTCGTTGCGCGCCTGCGGATTTCAATAGCGATGCCCCATACGACGTGATTGTCACAGACACGGCGTCGCAATCGAGGGACTCTGGCAAGGTCCCTGCAGCCTTGCGAGCGGGCGCGGTCACGGTCGAGGTCACGTCTCCGTTACCGGTGCCAGCGACGTTTGACGAGGCGCTGATCCACGACATGATCCTGTGGTCGCGTTCGGGCCTTGGCTACTTGACGAGGGAGATCGACGCAGACTTTCAACTCGGCGGGCCGTGCCTGCCATGCAACCGGCAGGCCAGTATCCTCGCCGGGATCGCGGCGGCGACTGCGGGCGTCGCGATCAGCCTCGATGAGTCGGGTGCCGCAAAGCGACACATAGCGGTCGATCAACTTGAACTGCTCGCACTCATGCCGATGCAGCCGGTCGCATTTGCACAGCTTGACGGGCGCATCGTGGGCAAGCCATCAGCGCACCCCGCGCCACGTATGCCGGGCGGGACGGTCGCGACCGCCAATGGGATGGCCTTCGTGGCACCGGTCGAACCCGCGCACTGGGCAACGCTGCTTCGACTGATCGGAGGCCTCGATTCAGCAGCAGATCAGGTGGCCGACAACCCGGCAATTTTGCGAGAGGAAGTGGGTGTCATCGACGCGGCGATTCGGGCCTGGGCGAGACGCCTGACGTCCGAGGAACTCGCAGATCAGTGTCAGGCGGAGCACATTCCGGTTGCCCCAGTGTACCGGCCGGACCAGATGGTGACCGACGCGCACCTGCGCGCCCGGGCGTTTTTCCACGTGGACGGCGCAAGGCTTAATCCGCCCTGGCTCGCTTCGGTCGGCGCAAAGGCAGCGGTGCCTGAACGTGCGCCGGGCGCAGACATCCGACCTCCACCGTCGCCGAACGCGCGACGCCCGCTTGCCGGTCTGCGGGTGCTCGACCTGTCCTGGGCTTGGGCAGGACCGTTTGCCGCATCCATGCTCTCGGATCTGGGTGCGGAGGTGATTAACGTGGAGTGGCATCCCCGCGCGAGCAACTTGCGTCGCAATCCGCCCTTTGCCGGGCGCGACGCCACATCGAACAACACGGCTGCGTGGTGGAGCGCAAATCAACGCGGCAAGTTCTCCATTGGCGTTGACCTCAAGTCGGATGCAGGCAAGCAGATCGTCGCGGAGCTGGCGGCCGTGTCAGACGTGGTGGTCGAGAATTTCTCGCCTGGAACCGTTGATCGGCTGGGCGTCGGCTACGACGAACTGGTCAAGGCCAATCCCAGGCTCGTCTACGTGTCGCTGTCTGCGTTCGGCCAATCCGGGCCGCGGTCGCATTACATTGGTTATGGCACGCAGGTCTATGCAGCAGCCGGCGCGGGCTATGCCACGAGTCAGGACGGCGTCGCCTTCTCCCAGATGTTCATCCCCTACCCCGATCCCGTGTCTGGATTGGGCG